>OLGH01000138.1_pt1 | contig 93256 bp, 81 predicted proteins | sample 1604851 | NCBI WGS metagenome assembly OLGH01 (sample SAMEA3888894, study PRJEB22519) | human gut metagenome | biome: human gut; feature: human-associated habitat; material: faeces | place: Denmark | collected 2010 | reverse complement strand
TTAATAACGAATTTAATAACGAATTTAATAACGAAAAAATTAGTTCAAAAATTAATGATTTTAGTAGTGCAACTGGTCAAGATACTAATGTCGCCAAAATTAATTCTTTTGGTTGGAAAACTGGTGATGCAAAAAGTGATAAATTTTGAAGAGCTTTTAATAGAGATTTTATTAGTTTTAACTTGTGTACTCCCGGTGGGAGAGCAGATTGGACGCCCACTTGTGAGGTCTTGCAATCGCTAATACTGTAATTACTATTAGATTTATTGATAATTCTGCTTCTGATAGTGATAATTTTATTAATTCAGTTTGAAATTTATTTAGATTTGCTTGCATGGGATAAGATTATATTATATATTTGTACTCGTAGTTATAATAATGTAAATCCTAAACAAAGTAAAACTATGGAAACAAAAATTGCATTTAGTCCTCGTGGTAACAAAGTTCTTCTTCGTGCAGATTTTGAAGTATCTACTCTTAACATTCTTAATAACGAGGAGATTAATAAGATTCCAGCTAAGGCTTATACTGTTATGGCTGTTGCCGAAAATGTCAAAGGTCTTAACGTTGGAGATAAAGTAAAACTGGAAAACGGTTGTATTCCTACTCTTATTCAAATGCCGGGTGATACTCAAACGCTTGCAGCTAAACAGAAAGTTCATCGTGAAGGTAAATCTATTATTGGTGTTGGAACTGTTAAGTTTAGTGAATTTGTTCTTGTAGATGAATATTCTATCGTAGGTGTTTGGATTGAATCTCCTGCCGTTAATAATTAAACTATGCTCAATCCTTTTGTTTATGATAAGTTAGTTCCTTTCGTAGATGAACGTATTGAAAAACATCTTAAACCTTATGTTCTTCGACGACCTGCTTCTTATAAACGAAGTGTTGCGGCTTGGGAAAAATTAAGACCTGACCAAAAGGCGAAAGTATTAGAGTTATTAGAAAGAACACAAAAGGATAGTGTTGCCAAAGCTATGATGCGAGGAGATGAAATTGTCAGTGTTCCTCGTGTTGGTAGATTTGAATACAGTCCAGCTAAGTTCTTTAAGAAAACTCATGCTGAGGAACTTGAAGGTTTAAGTCGAGAGGAACGTAAAGCAAAGATTATTGCTTATCATATTGCTAATCGTCGTAGACGTAGAACTGCCGAAGAAGATGGGAAGAAAATGCGTTTCAGAAAAGATTTTGCCAAAGGGTAGAATACTGTACTTTAATGAAGAGGAACATAAGTACACAGATGATTTAGGTAATGGTTACATATCTGTTACTACTCTTATTGGTAAATATACGCAAGAATTTAAGAAGGAAGAAATTGCCGCAGCGTGTGAACGTATAGGTAAGAATCCTCGACATCCAAAATATCAAAAATATAAAGGTAAAACTAAGAAACAAATTCTTTGGGAATGGGAACAAGAAACTATTAAGGCTTGTGATAAAGGAACAAAGAAACATAATTACCTTGAAACTGCTATTAAGACTTGTAATGGATATAAGCTGAACGCTAATGGTTTTATCAATGATAGAATCTATACGATAGATGATATTGTTGGTAGTCATAAATACGGTAAGCTAAATCTTGAATATTTTGTTAAGACTGGTATTCGAGAAAAGTATCCTGATATATTTAGTCTGATTGCTGCTCTTGTTACGAAAGGTTATCATATTTACGCTGAGATTGGTGTTTATGATAGTCAAAACCTTGTTTCCGGTCTTATTGATATTCTCTTAATTCGTGATAAGGAATTTATTATTTTAGACTGGAAAACTAATAAAGCTCCAATTAGATTTGAAAGTGGTTATTATGATAAGAAACTTGATGGTACACTTGACCTCAATAATTTTATTTATAAAGAAGAATATTTCGGTGCACCGCTTGACCATCTCGCTGATAGTATAGGTAATCATTATGCAATGCAACTTTCTACTTATGCTAATCTTGTTGAGAGCTGGGGTTATAAAAATGTAGGAATTATTCTCTGTCATATTAGAACTATTCAGAATCAATTTCAAGACGAAAATGAAGAAGATGAGGAAGTCGTAGAAATGTATGATATTCCTTATCTTAAAAATGAAGTCGGAATGATGATTGCTGATTATTCAAGTAAACATATTTATAAAACTGCTAAAACACTTTTTTAAACTATGAAAACTATTAAGATTTATTATATAGATACTCGTGGTAAACTTGCAGTAAATCTTATTAGGATTTTTAATAGTAATTATCGTGGGCAACTATAAAATTTAGTTTGGACGATAGAAGTGTTATAAGTGATGATGCAAATGGTGTCGCCAGTGGGCGTCCAACCCACTCCCCCACCGGGTGAGGGTGCGGAGCACCCGAAAGGCCGAGCGGAGCGAGGCCCACACAAGTTACAAAAAGTATTACAAATATGAAAGCAACTAAGGAATCAAAATATAACGCATTATTTAATAAACTTATTGGTATAAATGATTTACCAAATAGACTTATTGAAATTGCGAAAGATTTAGAATATCCTATATTTAGGAAAAATGATAGTTATCCTATTAATCTTAATATTTGGGGTATTCGTTCTAAAAGTAGTTGTACTAAACATTATAATGATGTTATTGTAATGTTTTATGAACGAGATTTTAATATATGGGAATGTATGGTTTTTGAAGCTACTACTGACCCAAGTAATCTAAATCTTGAAACTCCTGTTAATGATAAAGGTTGTGCAGTTCTTCGAGAAGGTGTACATAAAGCTCTTTGGAAAATAGGTAAACATAAAGGACAATATAAAGCACTTGTTCAAGCTAATCCTTGTCAAGTAATTCGTGACAATAATCGAGATGACAAAATTGATATTACCGATAATACTGACTTTGGTATGTTTGGTATTAATTTACATAGGGCGTCAAGCTGGAAAGTAAGTGACGAGATTGGTCTTTATTCTGCTGGTTGTCAAGTTATCAAAGATGTGAATCAATGGAATGATATTATTATTCCTTTGTTTGATAAGGCGATTGGTAAAGGAACTCAATCTTATGTTCTTATTAATGAAATGGATTTAGATTTATAAGTTATGAAAAATACTGCTCAATATATATTTTATATTGTTTTGATTCTTGCGATTGGTGTTGGAGCTACTTATTTAGGCAGGCATATTAATCGTAAGTTTTTAGGTATTGAAAGGCATGATGAAACTATTAAATCTTTAAGGGATAGTCTTAATAGTTTCATTGAGAAATATGATAAGATTATTAATGAACAACAATTTGTTATTGATAGTCTTAGAGGAATTGAACAAAAAACTATTACTATTTATGAGAAAGCTGAAAGTGATTTTAATGATAGTAATATCATTAGTGATGATTCCGTTCTCCGCTATATCGCAAAAAAGATACAAGATTGATGGCGATACAGTTATTGTTTTTACTCCGAAAGAAACTCGTAAGTTAGCTATAAAACTTCTTGAAGGTGAAAAGTATGAAAAACTTTATCTTACTGCCAGTGAAATTCAAAGGGTACAAGATAGCGTTATATCCTTCCAGTCTTATCATATTGCTATTCGTGATAGTCTTTTGGTTGTTTCTTTTGGTGGTCTTGATTCACTCAATAGTAAGTTAATTGATTATCAAGAAAGATATTTAGCTGAACGAAAAAAGAAACGTAGGAATGGTTGGATTGCAGCTGGTTCTATTACTTTGAACGCTGTATTAATATTTGTGTCAAGTCGATGAGTAAAATTAAAAATTATATTCCTAAAAATTGTGTATTAGCTGGTGTTGATATTATAACTGTTATTACAGAAAATAAACAAAACGCTGGAAATCTCGGTAAATCTTCTATTGCTAATGGTGTAATTCAATTACAATCATTAGATTATGGAATTGAGATTTCTAATACACAAATGCAGAATACATATTTTCATGAACTTGTTCATCAAATGCTTAGTAGTATTGGTGAATTAGAATTAAGTGAAAATGAAAAGTTTGTTCAGAATATGGGAAATATGATATTTGAATTTCTTCGTACTGCTGATTGGATTAGATTAGAAGAGTTCAAACATAATAAGTTTTCTGATGCAGATAGTAATGCACCTTTTATTAAAGAAGGTATTGCTGAAATAAGATAATGTATGGTACATGGATTTAAGATAGAAAATGATAAACTAATTCTTGATGTAGAAGAGATACTTCAATATCCTTTACTTCAACAGATATATGCTCGTGATGATAGTAAAGATAAATCTTTTGCAGAAAAAGAATTTAGATTTATATTATATTTATCCGATAGAAAAGGTTATGTAACGAAAGCAGGACTTACTAAAAAAGAAGCTTATGCTTATGCTAAGTCTAATGCTGGTTTAGATGAATCTTATCTACCGGATAAAGTTGTTTTATCTGCTATTGAATTTGTAAAATCAAATCTTAATATTACAGCTGTTGAAGATTTAATTAATTCTACTATTAAATCTTTGAATCTTTCAAGTAAGTTAGTTCGTACATTAACTGATGGTATAGAAGATTTAATGTCGAAAGAACTTGAAATGAAAGATTTAGCTCTTTGTGAAGATACTCTTAAACAGATTATTAAAATTGCTAATGAAATTCCTGCACGAGTTGAAAGTCTTACTGAGCTTAATGATAAGTGGGATAAGATTGAAAAAGGTGTAACATCAATTCGTGGTGGAGCTGAATATAGAGATAGCTATGACGGAACAAATGATAGAGCATCTAATGCTCCTAACGAAACAGAAACATTATCGTAAAGACAATCGTTATGGTTATGAAACTGGTCGAAGTCCGTTTATAGATTACATACTTGAAGATAAAGAAAGTTACAAACCTTTATCTTCAAGTATTTGTCGTTTTACTGGTAAACCTTGGATTGACAGAGATAACGATTTTCTTATAGGTGAAAGTGGTGGTGTACTTATGAAAATAGACTTTGTTTTCGTAGGTACTGAAATATTTAGTCGTGTTGCAGACTTTTATGAAAAACATGGATGTTATTGTCTTGAACCTGATGATAGTCCTAATGCCATAAAGTTTTGGCAACGTGAAATGGATAGACGAGTTAAAGGTGTTCAAGCATATTGTAAATTATACATTAAAGATATTCCTGCTTATTTAGCAGCTAAATCTGATGCTGAACGTAAAGCTTTACTTCATAAAGTTCGTATAACTGGCGACCATTATAATTATCTTAATTATGGTCGTATCGAACGTGCTCCTAATGAAAAGGAACGTAAACAGTTAGATAAAGAGGGAAGATTTAAGGTTAATACTGTTGAAGGCTTTCCTCGATTTTGGGATGGAGATTATTGGAACTTTAAGATTGATGAGCTGATTGCTAATAATAGTTGTAACTTATGTAAAGCAAAAGCTCGTCGTAAAGGTTTTTCATATAAACGTGGTAGCCAAGCAGCTAATACTATCAACGCAAATAAGAATGTAACTGTTACACTTGCTGCCGACCAAATGGATTATTTAACTGAGAAAGGTGCTACATCTTATATGGTTAAAGTTAATCTTGATTGGTATGAAGATAAAACTTATTGGCGAAGAGGTTATCTAAGTGAGAACTTTGATAAAGGTATTGAACTTGGATATAAGAAATCAAAAGAAGGTCAAAAGGCTTTCGGATTTCGTAGTAAACTTTTAAGTGTTGCTATTGGTAAAAATGAAAGTGCCGCAGTAGGTAAGAAAGCTATTGAAACTGATTTTGAGGAAGCAGGTAAATGTCCTAATCTTCAAAAGGCATTAGATGTTATGATGTCTAATAGTGAATCAGGTGCAATGCGAATTGGTACTATTCGTGTATATGGTACGGGTGGTACAAAAGGTGCTAACTGGGAAGCTTTCAGTAATTGTTTTTATAATCCCGGAAAGAATGATATGCTTCCTATGGAAAATATCTGGGATGCTAATAGTAGACATGCTGTTTGTGGTTTCTTTTTTCCGCAGATATGGGATTATGAACCTTTTATAGAAGATGGTAATTCTTTACTGTTTGCTTCTTGGAAGGATGATTATGATAAGAAACGTGGTGCAGAAAAAGAGAAAGATGCTGGTGAATATAATATTTATGTAGGTCAACGTGCTAACAGTCCTAATGAGGCATTTACGAACACACAAGAGAACATTTTTCACAGTCCGGAACTTACTAATCATATTAACGCTATTAAATATGATAAGTCTAATCATTTTTATGAAGATGGTTGGTATATACTTGATGATGGACGTATTAGATTTGTTACTAAACAGGAATGTATTGAACGAGCTATATTTGGTTCCGATAGATTCCATGAGTATATAACTGATGTACCTCATAATTCAAAGACTGATGTTCATGGTTGTATAAGAGAATTTTATTCTCCTATTCCAAATGATGGTAGTCTTTATTTTATTTCTTATGACCCATATCGTGTAGATAAAAATAAAGAAGAAGTTAGTACAAAAAATTCACTTGCAAGTTTTCAAGTGTGGATGCGTACTAACAGCAAAACTCCTTACATGGGTAAACGACTTGTTGCTTCTTATTGTGGTCGTCTTGATACTATGGAAGCTGTCGATAAACTTGTTCTTTATGCTTGTTTACGTTGGAATTGTAAAGTTCTTTATGAAGCTGGTACTGGTGAACTTGTTACTAATTTCAAGAAATGGGGTTATAGAGATAAGTTACTGAAAGACCCAAGTAGTTATATTAATCGTAGTGTTGATGGCCCTCGTATTACTGGTTATGGTATTGTAATTGGTGATGGCGATATTAAGTTAGAGGGTATGCGCATGGTGCGGGATTTCTTATACGAAATTGTTGGAAAAACGTCCGACGATACACCAATATATAGATTTAATCAAATTTATGATATAAGTTTCTTATTAGAGTTAGATAGATTTATATTTGGGCGTAATGCAGACCGATTAAGTTCGGCTATCGTTGCAATGTTTGAATTTCGTAAAGATTCCCTTTTACTTGAACGAGAAGCTAACTCGAAAAGTAAAACTAATAACACTGGTCGTAAAGTTAATAGATTCCTAAAATGAGTGAACGTGATTTAAGAGCAACTCCACTTGTTATGCCTGACCAGCGTGCAAGTACTGCTACAAAACAAACGAAAGCTTGGTACATTCCTAATTGTAATTATTGGATTAATCTTGCTATTGGTCAGAATGATAAAACTGTTACACAGAAATTTCTCGATGCTGCTAATGGTTTAGTAGACCCTAAGACTTATGAATATGTTCTTCGGAATTATATTGATAAGGTTGGTGAGAAAGCTGTAATGTATGGTGAGATACGTGATGTAGATTTTCTTACTCCTATTAAAGAACGATATATGGGAGAATTTATTAATATGTTCTCTAATTATCAAGTATTTAATAATGACCCTTCTGTAACTCTTGCTCGCAATAAAGTTCTTGCTGATAAAGTGATGGCTTATTGTAATCAAGAAATTATTAATCGTCTTAATGAAACAGGATTTAATACTGGTCAAAAGACAATTAAGCAAGGTGAACTTAACGATATTATTGAGGAAGTTCTTAACGATTGGATTGATGATGTAACTATTACAACTCAAAAACGTCTTGAACTTATTAATACTATTGTTGAAGCGAAAGACAAGTATCAACAATGCTATTTCTATTGGTGGGCTTGTGAAGAGGTTTATACTTATCGAGAAGTTTATAAAGGTGATGTTTATCTTCAAGTAATATCTCCTCTCGAATATTATCGTATTGAAAGTGGTCAACGATATATCGAAGATGATGATGCAGGACTTCGTGTTTATCGAATGACTATTCCACAAATCATTGATAGATTCCGTGATGAACTTACAGATGCAGAGATGAATTATCTTAAAGATATTTATACTGTATCTCCTAAATATGATGCTCCTGATGGTATAGTTCAAATCTTCAATAAAACAGATTTTGCTGAACGTAAAGCTATCTTACATACTAACGCAGAAGCACTTCGTAGTGAAGCTCGATTATATGGTAAAGAAATTGATATTTATCATTATGTTTGGAAAACTGAAATTAAACAAGGTATTCTTAAACATCGAGATTTATTAGGAAATATCGTTGAAAGTGTTGTAGACGAAAATTATGAATTTGATGCTTCTGCTGGTGATATTGAAATTGAATGGGAATGGATAAATCAAGTTTGGGAAGGTTGGCGTATCGGTGGTTGTCATAGTGGTATTTATATTAAGCCTCGACCTATCGAAGTTCAACGTGAAAGGTTTAACAATTATAGTGATTGTAAATTACCTTATAATGGTATTGTAGGTTTACATAAAGATAATCTTCGTAATCCTATTCCTTTCCGTGTTTTACCTTATCTTGCTCTTTATCGTATTTATACTTTACAACAAGAACGTGCAGTAGCTAAGTTTAAGTCTTGGTTATTATTCCCTGAAAGTATTCTTGCTGATAGTAGTGACATGACTACCGAGGAACGTCTTGCTGTTGCGAATAAAGATAGTTTCTTACCGTTTGATGATTCTGATGCACAACCTAATGCTTTACAATCTATTCGAGAAGTAGCTACGAGTGCTATTACGAATTATATTCAAATGCTTGATAATCTTAAACAAGGTTTGAAAGCAGAAGCTTGGGAAGCAGCTAATATGAATAATGCTCGCTTTGGTGATGCCAAAGATTATGCTGGTAAGGCTGTTAATGAATCGAATTATTCTCAAGCAATGACCGGAAGTGTTTGGAGTCTTGAATGTTTTAATCTCTTCCGTGAACGTGATTATGTTGCAAATATTGATTACAGTAAGTTTGCTTGGATTGATGGTAAACGAGGTTCTTATGTAGACCCGACAACTAATAAAGTTGTTGTAGTTGATATTGATGGTTCTTCTGATTTCTCTGGTAATATTGGAATTTATATTCGTAATAATGCCGATGTTCAGAATAAGCTGAATATGATGAAAGAACTTGCATTTAGTGCAGGTCAGAATGACCAACTGGAAGTTGCTATTGAAGCTATTGAAAATAATAATATTACTTCTATCGCTAAGAATATTAAGAAAGCTATTCAAGCTCGTCGAGATTATGAACTTCAAATGCAACAAGTTCAACAACAAGCTCAAGCTGAAGTTGAACAAATTGTTAGTCAGCGTGAAGCAGCTAAACAAGAATTTGAAGCTCAACAAAATGCTCTTGATAGAGAACATAATATTAATCTTGAAGTTCTTAAACAAGAAGGTGAAAAAGAGATTTGGAATATGCGACTTAAAGTCGATACCAATGGAAATGGTAATATAGATAAGGATGAAGCTATGGCTGCTCAATCTGGTTACACTGCTTCTGATGTTAATAGAATAAAGTTACAAAAAGAATTAAAGCAATGATGACCGAGAATTATCGACGGCGAGCAAGAGAACCTGCAAGATAATACTACTATAATTATTGATAATATATTATATATAGTATATCTTTGTTCATGTAATAATATTCAACTATAAATAAATACTAATATGGCTGTTGAAAAAGTTGTTATACCTGATGATGAAACTCAGGAGCAAAAACAAGAACGTCTTCGTAAAGAATTAGAAGAACGTAAAGCTAAGGAAGCTAAAGAAGCTCAAGAAGCTGAAGAACGACGTAAAGCTGAAGAGGAAGCTGCTCGTAAGAAAGCTGAAGAAGAAGGTGGTAAGGGTGGTTCTACTGGTAATGGTGAAGAAGAAACTGAACCGGAACAAGTAGAAATTGATGGTACTCTTTACACGCTTGATGATAACGGAAACGCCGTAGATGATAACGGTGAAATTAAGTTCACAAAAGAACAGATTGATGCAATGTCTGATGAAAATGCTAATGAATTAGACGGTGATTACATCGAAGCTATTTCAAAAGCCAGTGGCATTGTTATTAAAGATGAGAAAGGTGAACCTGTTAAGTTTGAACCTACGATTGAAGGTTTTGCTAAACGTGAAGCTGCTGTAAAAGCTCTTGGTGAACGAGAGGGTTTTGCAAAAGGTTTTAACGAATTTTTAGCTAACAATCCTGATATTGCAGCTCTGGTTGAATATAAGAGTAAGTTCGGTACAATCGAAGGTTATTCGGCAAATGTAGATTATAGCAAAGTTGAAATCAAAGATGATGATAACTTACTTGCTGATTTAATCTATAAAGCTGAAATTCAAAAAGGTACTTCTCCGGAACGTGCCAAACGAATTGTTGAGTTTGCAAAAGCAAATAACACTCTTAAAGATGATGCAACTGAAAGTCTTAATTGGTTGCGTAAAACTCAAGAGAGTGAAATTAAAGCAATTCGTGAACGTGAGGCCAAAGAAATGCAGGCTGAACTTGAAAAAGAAATTAAATACTTTGGTGTTTCTTATGAAGATGACGGTACTGTCAAAGTTCATAATGCACCGGGTAGTCTTTATGATTTAATTGTTGTTAAAGGTCAGATTGGAGAATACGCTCTTCCGAAAGAAGGTCTGAGAATTAAGACAACTGATGGTGAGAAACTTATTTCTCGTCAAGAGTTATTTGATTACTTCTCTCGTCCTGTTCAAGAGATTAATGGAATGGTTTATAGTCAAGCACAGATTGATGAAATTAATCGTCTTTCTAATCCTGCTGAATTGGCTATGCGATTCATTATGAATCTTGATGGTGGAGTTGACCAACTGATTAAAGCTGAACTTGCTAAAAAAGAAGTTAAACGTCTTCGTTCATTAGCAAGTAAGACTGGTAAAAACAATGGTAATCCTAAGGTTCATAAAATTGCAAAGGATGATAAAATTGTTTTACCTATTAAATAAAGCAAATGTTCTTGCCTTATAATAATAACTTAACCAAAAATCTAATTTACAATGCGTGAAATTGGAACTGTAAAATTTGACTCGAATCAATATACAGATGCTAATATGCTTCTGAATTTTGATTTGATTGACCCTGTTAAACTTAATCGTAATCTTACTTATCTTTGGGGTAAAAATAGTGACAAGTATCCTCTTCTTACTCTTACTGAGGGTCAGGGTGCTGTTACAACAAAAGTTAAGCTGAATGGTGGTGATACTCAATATACTTGGGAAATTGCTCCTCGTCAGCGTGTTACTTCTCGTCTGAAAAAGCTGGTATCTGATAAAAGTGCTATTCAGCCTTACGGAACTGTTGAGGTTGAAATGGAGGATAATTGGTTTATTTATCAGCACACGGCTATTGCTCCGTCTGGTATGCAATGGCGTATTCAGAATGAGGGTATTGCTACTTCGACTGGTGGATACGTTTATCGTTTTACCAATATGTCAAGTGCTCCTATCTCGGCTGATGCTGTTGCAAAAGACTTTATTAGTGGTGCTATTTGGGCATTAGGTGCTTCGACTATTCCGGGTAGCAAGTCTGACGGAAACCGCTCGAATAACCAGTCGTTCAGCAAGGCAACCAATCAGTATGGTTACTATCGTTTCTCGAAAGAGATTACTGGTAACATGGGTAATAAGGTTGTTAATATTGCCTTTGATACTGCATCTGGTGGTGAGCGTAGTCTGTGGATGCCTTATGAAATGAAGATGTGGGAAATCATGCGACGCGAGATGCTCGAAGAGGACTTGTGGTTCTCGGAGTACAACCGCGATTCGAATGGTATTATCCACTTAAAGGATGAAAAGACTGGTGAGGCAATTCCTCGTGGTGCTGGTGTTCTTGATATTCTCAAAGCTGTTGGTAATTATGAAACGTATTCCGTTCTGACACTTAATCGTTTCGACCGTATCATCACTCGTATCTTTGACAATCGTATTGATTCTACCATTGAGGAACTGGTTCTTTATTGCGGTAAAGGTTTCGCACGAATGTTCAATGATGCTATCTACTATGATGCTCGTCTGAAGAATTACTTTGTAACTCTTGGTGATAACGAGATTAAGAGCGATGGTGAGATGATGTCTTATGGTAAGTATTTTAACCGTTATAAGATGTTTAATGGTAAGATTCTTACTGTCAAGATTGTTGATATGTTTGACCACGGTATTCGTGCTCGTCGTGACCGTGAAGCCGGTAATATGTATCAAGGTCTGCCTATTACTTCTTATAGTGCTGTATTCCTTGACCATACTATGGGTTCGAATGGTGAGCGTAATATTAAGTTTGTTTGTGAAGAGGGTCGTGAGTATAAAGTAGGTGTCTATAAAGGTATGGCTGAACTGCCTGCTTCGTGGGGACTTGCAAGTGGTACTCAACTGTCGGATACGAAGGATATTGCTTCTTATGAAGTTCTTGGTTCGCAAGGTATCAATATTGATAATCCTACTACTTCGTTCTGGCTTGATTTAGCTCTGAACTAAACACCCAATTTGAGTAGTAATAATCGAAAGGTTATTACTACTCATTAACATATAAAAGATTGAATAACTTAAAATGTTAAAAATATGATTAAAGTTAATCGTTCAGTTCGTATTGAATGGAGGAACAATCCTTCTTCTTTTGAACTTCGGAATAAAGATGCTTTCAAAACTGACTTTCTTCGTCTTGGTTCTGCTATTCGTTCTGTTAATGAACTGCTGAGCCGTAGTGAGGAAATGCGAGTTCTTCTTCCTACTGTTGTTGGTGTATCTCCTATTGATAGTTCTTGGCAAGAACGAATCACTACATACTTAAATGATTTTCTTCTTGAGATTCCTGTTCATGGCTTAGAGTTCGATACTTCATACGTTTTAGATTTAGGTAATCCTGCTCTGAAAAGTAATATCGACGAACTTATTGGTAAACTTAAAAAAGCTGATAAGATTAAGAATGAAACTGGTTCAGAACTTGAAGCTATTGTTCTGAAACGGATTAAGGAACTTGATGAAACGGAACTTTATAAGTATGTTACTTTTGTTAATATTCCCGATTATATTAGTTGGAGATATTGCCTTTTAAGTAGCAAAGTTGCTAATAAAGTTGAAGACATTAATAAAAGCGTCAATATTCAGTTTTATCTTACTTCGGATAGTGAGCGTAAAGCACTCAAAGCTGCTCGGACGAAACTTCGCACTGATGCTCTCAAGAAATATACAGAACTTATTAATAATCCGAATAGCGCACTTATTGACAACGTTGTTGTATCGACAGGTAGCGTAGGTGATTATTCGGAATTTATGGCAATGACTGCCGATGATAAGCAATCTGTTCTTCTTGAACTTATTGACAGTGACCCACAGAAGTTTATTAGTATTGTTGATGATAAACATCTGGAGATGAAAGCTAAGATTACTATTTATCTTTGGATGAATATTATTCGACAGCTTCCGAATAGTTCTATCATTGTCGATGCTTCTAATCCGGAAAATGTTATTGGTAATAATATTAATGATGCTATCTCGTATTTCTCGAATGATAACAACAAAGGTATTGTTGCCGAGTGGAACGCGAAGTATCGTAGTTTGAAAGGTTAGTCATGTATGAAACGGTAAAAGAGTTACACATCGAAATAGAGCAACGAATACAGCAGATAACATCTAATAGACATCGGAGTATTGCTCCTCAGTTTATTGATATGATGCTGAATCGAGCTGCCGTTAAATATATACAAACTAAATCAAATAGGAAAACTAATTATAAAGGCGAAGGTCTTGAAGATAGTAAAAAACGTGTAGATGATATTCAATCATTAAAACGTGAAACACCGTGGCTTAAACTTAAACGTGATAAGCAAGATGCGGATTATCCAAATAGAGCTTTCGTTATTCTTCCGGGTGATTATCTAAAACTTATTTCTTCTACTTCTCGATTAACTTATGGCAAAGCTCGACTTGTTGAGAATTTACATGAAGTTTATCCTGATGATGAAGTTAAGAATTTATATTATCATCTAATTGATTTGTCTAAAATCGCTTTAACTGGTGATGAATTTAATGGACAAATTATTGTTAATGGGAATGAGATTGATATTTCAGATATTCTTTCTCTTTATGATAGTGATTCAGATAAGATTGATTTGTATGAAATCGCAGGTTTGACTTGTGATAGATTACGTCAAGCTCTTTCTAATGAATATAATGTTTATTGGGAGAATTTGATTGGTCGTTATTATAAAGATTGTATTATTATTACTTCTAATGCAAAAGATGAAATTGCATTAAAAGTTAATGATACAGACATTCCTGTTATTACTTATAATACTACTTATGACGAGTTCGTAAATGTAGGAAATAAGTTTTCTGAAAATGATTTAATTGCTACCGAAAATATTCGAGCTACTCTAAATAACTTCTATGGTAATAAAAACAGACATCTTAATCCAATAAGTGAGCTTGTTGATGATAGGCTGTTTGTTTATTACGGTGATGATTTTTGTGTTGATGCGGTTAAGATTTCATATATTAAGAAGCCACGTCTTTTTAATATTGATATTAACCAAATGTCAGATATGGAAGTTACACCTGATTTCATAGATAGTGTAGTTAGCGATATTCTTCTTGTTCTTAAAGATGACAGTTTTAGTGCTGTTAAACAACAATCAAATTTAGAATAGAAAATGAAAAGTGTAATTGTCGCAAATGATTTTCTGACAACACTTGCTAATAATGATGTTAGCAAGCTGACTCGCGGACAAGCTGTTCTTCTTAATTCGGCTGGTAAAGTCGTTGCAGCTGCTTCGGATGTCAAGGATGACGAAATGTTGCAGTTTGTTCTTGGTCTTGGTGATGGCAAGGTTAAGCGCGGCGTTTGGATTAATCCTAAGTGGTCGAAGCAACATAAAGAAAAATATCTTGCTCCTGCTGGTAAAACTTATAAGTTTACGAATCTTGTAGCTAATCGTGGTATTGGTTATCAAGGTTTCGATGCTGAGGTTATTATCTCGTGCAAGCCTATTAATTCGTTTGGTGGTTATCCTCTGGAAGTTTATAATGCCAGCGTAACTATTAATGGAATTGACGAAGCAAGTTCTGATATTATTGCTCGTCTGAAAGTTGAGGTTGAAAAAACTTTAACTAAGATTAATGCTCGTTTTGGTGCTGATAGCATTACGATTGATGATTTTACCGAAGCAAGTGTTACGTTCACTGGCGCCGCGGGTTTTGAGTATTATGTGACGTTTGATGGTATTCTTCGTGCTACGCTTGAAGAGGGTACTGAGAATCAAACTCCGGTTGGTACTTATGACCAAGTTGCTAAACTTGAAAAAGAAGCAGATGTTGCTGGTGTAGGTTATAATCCTAATTTCAAGGAATATGACCGTGTTTATGGTGATATTTTTACAGCTACCGAGGGTGTTATGTATGACACTTATGTAATTACTTCTCGTGCTGATTTCACACATCCCTTTAATTTACATACAGAGGGTTTACAGGTTACTCAATTTATTGCTATTGACAATACGAAAACTTCTGCAATTACTGCACTTGAAGGAGTATTGGCACTCATTAAGTAAGAAATTGATTTGTTAAAAATGTAACCACAAGGATAACTCCTAATGCTATTAATTGTGGTGTTAGGAGTTATTCTCTTAATGATGCTAATGTTATGTGACAAGTGGGCGTGCAACCTCCTGCCCCACCGGGGAGCGAGGCCGCAGGCCGAGCCATACAAGTTGCACCATTATTATTATTAATCGTCATATAACAATAAATACGATTAGTATTATGATAAAGAAAATATGGAATAAAATAACTACTTTTTTAAGTGGTTATTATTCAGAACATAAAGACGATATTATTATTGGTTTCGTCATTGCTACTGTCGTAGGTATTTTATTTAAGGCTACTGTTGCTACTTGGTTTATGAGTTTATGGATTACATTAGCTTATCAAATCATTATTTGTGGTATTCAAGCTGCAAGAAAGAAAGCAATAATTGGTCTTAAAATTCATCCTATTATTAACTTTGTAGTTGGAGTATTTATTTCGTTATTGTTCTTGGTATGGCAGTAATTAATCTTCGAAATGTTGTAGCGCTCGGTGTGCTTGAAGATGGTGTATATCCGAGTGTTTATAATGGCCAAACCGGAGAATATATTGGTACAGTAGATGGTGAAGGTGCTGGTGTTAAAACAGTTCCTACATTATATATGTACTATCGAAAGAACGGCCACCTATATTTATATAGGACAAAGGAGAGGATTGAAATAGACTTAACTAATGTAACTGCTTACGATAATAGTGCTCTATTTAAGCTAACTGAAAAATCTGATATTAGTTCTGCAAAAATTACAGAGTTTGAATCTCGAAATATTGATGTAGGACATTATGAATATAAAGTTCCGTGGGTTAAATCAACTCAACAATATCTTTATATACTTGTACCGATTGTTCGTTCTATACATACAATTACAGTACAAGGTATCATAAGTAATCAGATATTCACTCTTACTGGTATTTATGTTCACGAGGGTAAATCTTGGTGGATTTATCGGACGAATGTAAAGACCAATTTTGATTTTAATGATGCTGTTAATGAGATTCTTGATGTTCAAGTATATGTTCGTGAGCTTACAGCTGAGGACTTAAATCCTGTTGAACAACTTACAAAACTTTTATTTGAACATATTAATAATAAGTTTAATCCTCATGAGGTAACAAAAGAACAAGTTGGTCTTGGCAATGTTGATAACACTGCCGATATGGATAAACCTGTATCTCGACCTCAGAAAGAGTACATTGATGCTCTTGAAAATAGGGTTAAAGGTTGGTTCAAACAGTTGAATGTTTGGATTAACAATCATGTTACAGAAGTTAATAAGAAGTTTCAAGATGTTTGGGCTGCTATAAACAAGAAACTTGATAAAGAAGATTACGAAAATGACAAAGATAATTTTAATGCTCATATTCGTAATTATAATAATCCTCATAGAGTTACTGCCGCACAAGTTGGTTTACCAACTGCCGCAAGTGATATTGAGAAATTAAAACAAAAAGCTCAAGAACTTCAAGGTTTGCTTATTAATAAGCAAGATAAAACTTCTGAAGAACTTGTTACTGATAATAAACGTATTGTAGATGCTATTAATGAGATTTATGGTATTGTTGTAGAACATAATAATCATGTTCGTAGCAACAGTATTAATCAAATTGAAGTTACAAGTGAAATTCCTACTACGTTTGAAGATGGTACACTTTGGATTCGTATTCCTCGAAATGAAGAAGATTATATAACAATTAAGATTGAAGCTGTTCCGGTTGATTCTACTATACGAATGATTAATTCAGAAGGTAAAGAATCAGCAGGTATTGGTAGTGCAAGTCTTGAATGTTTAATTCAAAGTCGTTTACATTATATTGTAGAAAAAGAGAATTACATTACAAAAGATGTTTATGTCGATGTAGGTGTTGAAGATACGACAATTAACGTTGTTCTTACACCTAAAACTAAAAAGACATTAACTGTAAATGCAACTCCTGATAATGCTTTAATTATATTTACTGATAAATCTTCTAATGTAGTTATTGCTCAAGGTACTGGTACTCTTACATATGAAACTTATGACCCGCGTGATATTTTAATTCAGGTTGGTGCAAGTGGATATGAAACTTACGAAGAGCGTATTACGTTAGATGAGAATATAATTCGTGATATTACTCTTACAGCTCTACCAGTTGAACAAGGTGCTGTAAGTCTTACGGTAGTCGATAGCGAAACAAAGGCCAAAATAGCCGCATACGTCTATGATAAGGACACGGGTGGTATATTAGGTCAAGTCACAAAAGATACGCCGCTACAACTCACCGGAGATGTCAATACGAGCCGAATTTTGAGGTTTGTTTCGTCGGGTTATATAGAGGTTGAACAACTGGTAACTTATGCAATTCCTACCGCAGAAGTTACTGTTGAAATGGATAAAGTTCCAGTTCAAAGTGGTACTATCTATGCAACTGCTGTAAATACTGAATCTACTGCTTTAGACGGTGTTACGTTTGAGTATAAACTCAGTACCGAAAGTAATTGGAAACCTCTCAATAATGATGAATCGACTGCTAGTAAATCTGAGGCTGTTACAGCTCCAGTTGGAACAAGTGTTGATTTCCGAGCTTCTAAAACTGGTTATATAACTAACACTGGAACTGGTACGATTAATTCTACTGGTGAACATAGTGTTACTATTGTACTTGAAGAGGTTCCGCCTGAACCCGAAGAGGTTTCTGTAACTATCAGAGCTTATGAAATTTATGATGATAATAAACTTTATTTAGCTGCTAATATTAAAGAAATATCAAGTACTGGAACTACTGTTGGTACAACCAGACCTGATGAACCTTTAGTAATTACAAAGAATAAAGGTAATGTTATAACTTATTATGCTTTACCAATATCTTCTGATTGGTATAATATAGGTCATGAAGAAGTAGTATTTGATACTGATAAAACAGTTGAGATATTATGTCTTCGTAATAATAATGGTCTTATTAAAGTTCGTACACGGGATGCTTTAACTGGTTGCATGATTAGTAATACTATTTATGATGAAACTGGTAAAAAAATAGGTAACTGTGGTTCATCAGAAGATGGTTATGTTAGTGAAGCTAATCCCATTGGTTTCGAACGTAATTATAAGACGTTAGGTGATACTCGTTATGAAGCTACTGAACCTGCATTGTTTATTGCAGCTGAACCTTCTGAAGCTGTTGTCAATTATATTGATTTACATCCGAAAGAAGGTCAAGATTATATAGCTCTTAAATTTATAGATTCTGTTACTAAAGCTCCTATTACCTCAGGTATTAGCTGTTGGTTTAGTTCTTCTGTTAAAACTATTGTTACTGATTATCAAGGTATAGCTCATATTAGTGGTACTTATGATTCAAAGGTTGTAATTTTGGTTAGACGTGATGGTTACACTGAATATAATCAAAGTTATGATAATCTTGCAAATCATAGTGTTACAACTATTGAATTAGTACCTGAACCAGTATTTGAAAACGATGGTATTGATTATATGCAAATCGAAGGTGATGGTGTTGAACATCCTATATTTAGGGTTGGTAATGTCGAATCTAATTAACGGTTTAATGATATGAAAGAATCAGTAATTCGCACAGTATTTTGTGCCTTAAACTGGCCTCCGAAAACTGGTGCTTTTCAGAAGTTAATTACTTTTGTAGTTGAAGGTTTAGCCACTAAGGCTGAATCTTCAACTGTTCAACAATTACAAACAAAAGTAGAAACTCTTGAAAGTACTGTTAATACATTACAAGAAACTGTTACTACTTTAAGTGGTAAAGTGAGTACATTAGAGAGTAATTATACTTCTTTGGAAAGTCGTGTAACTGCTCTTGAAACACCGCAAGGTTAATATTAATCTACAACTATGGCACAACTTAATCTTCTTGAACGAGCTACAGAAGCTGTCGTAATGCTTAATGGTAATCGTCGGCAGGTTCTTGATATGTGGCTTAATGGTAAAAAAGTTTGGCCAATAGATGAACCTGTTGTAGAATTAGCTGTTGATAAAACTCTTGTTATTCTAAATAAAGATAATAATTATCATGATACCATAACTGTTTTCGCAAATGATACAGCTGAATGGGAATTTGGTAATTAGTTTGTTATTATAATTAATCGACCAAAAAAAAAACAAATGGCAACTATTCCGAGTTATTTATCATGGGTTCCTAAAACTGGTACTGGAAATGCACAGATTAAGATTAATTCTGTGAATCCTTATACTGGTCGTGCAGATAGAAGCACTAAAGTTCCCGGTAAGATTGTCGGAAAGACTAACGCAGTTACAGTCACGGTTCTTGAAAAGGCTGCTGACGAATTTATTACTCCTGATGGTTTAACTATTAATGTTGCTAAAGGTGGTGAAACAATTCATGTAACTGGTAAGTCTAACTCGAAACTTCTTACATTTACATGGAAAACTAACTTCGGTATTGCAAATGTAACATCATTTAAGGTTAATGGTAGTACAACTGCTACGTCTGGTACTGCTATTACTGGTGACCCCGGTGCTACTGGAGAATACACTTATGATGCTACTATTGTTGTACCGAAGAACGAAACTATTAAAGCTCGTTCTGCAACTCTTGAAATTAAGGGTGAAGGTTCGACTGTTCTTAAAACTATTACTATTACTCAGGCTCTTGGTGACAGCTATCTGTATCTCAATTCGCAGGGTACAACTACCGCAACTGTTACTATTCCGAAGGGTGGTGGTGAGCAGACTCTGAGTGTTCTGTCGAATGACGAATGGACGTTCGAACCTGCTGAATAAATTAATTAATCATTTATGAGTGTTATCACTAATAAATGGAATGACGAGAGTGGAGATTCAATTAGTATTGAATCTCCCTCTTTTCAAGGAAATCAGACTGTTAAAATTTCATCACCTGTTCAAAAAGGTACTTCTAAGAGAAGTATGCAGTTTATTGGAAAGTGTAAAAAAGATTCCAGTAAACAAGTTATTCTTACTGTTGAACAAGAAGCATCTACTTATACATATGATTTAACGTTAAATAGTGATAATACTGAAATTGCCGCAAAAGGTGGAACTGCAACTATTACAGCTGTACTTAAAACGTATCGTAATGGTAATTTAGTTAGTACAGATAATGTTACACCAGTTCTATCAGGAAGTGCTACTGGATTTTCTATATCTGGTACTAAGGTTACTGCAAGTAATCGAACTACAACTGTTGGTAGTAGGAGAAGTATTGTTGTAACTGGTAAATATTCAAATACATTTGATGGTCAAACAGTATCATCAACTATTACTATTTATCAAGAAGCCAATGAGGCTTCTTATGGTGCTTTAACAGGTGGTTCTGTTTTAGCATCTGATATTCCTGCAAGTGGTGGAACTTCTTCGACCAGTATTTCTAATATGTCGCAAACAATTAGTTATACATCTGGTTCGACTCGTGCTGGTACAGTTACTTATTCAAAAACAAGTGAAATTACAGTTTCTTCTCTTGGAACCACAGTTAAGGCAAGAACTAAGGTTGGACAAGTTACTGTAACTTATACTGGTGAAGGTAGTGTAACTGCCAATAAAACTGTTGATATTTATCAAGCTGAAAATAAAGTAACTAATAGTAATTACAATCCTCGAATTACTGCTTACGGAACTCCTACTATAAGTATTGGTAGTGGTTTGACAGCAGCTGGTGGTTCTGCGACTGTAAGTGCTTCTGTTACTAATACTGAAACTTATAATGCTTTGTATAGTTCGGGTGCTACTGGCCCGAATCAAACACGAAGTGTTGGTGGTAGTTTATCAATTTCTATGACTGTTAATGGTAATAGTAGATTCAGTTTATCTGGAAATACGATTACTCATAGTAGTATGGGAACTAATGAAACTACTGATACTATTACTATAAAAGCTGTAAATAACGGAGATAATTCTAAGTCAGCTACTGCTTCTAAGAGTATAACAAACAGTAAAACTGTTAAATCTACTTCTGGTGGTGTTTATACATATGATAATATAACAGCTGGTACAATTACGAATGCTACGATTCCTGCAAGTGGTGGTTCTGCTACTGCTAAAGCTGGAAATGGTACTCAAAGTTGGAGCAAGTCTGCTACTATTACTACGTATCAATATGATTCTGGTTCTACACAAAATGTTACAACTGAAAATGCTTCAAGTGGAACAAATAATGTTTCACCGAGTATTGCTTTTATTGAAGCTACTGCATTTTCAAAAGGAACCACTGTTTCTTCTCAAACTACTGTAAAGAGTCAAACTGTTACTTGGTCAGCTAATGGTAAATCTGCAAGTGGAACAATGTATATTTATCAAGCGGCCAATGAAATTGTTTCTTATAATTACACAGAATGGGAAATTGTTCTTAGAGCTAATCCTACAACAATTCCAGCATCTGGTGGAACTTCACAACTTACAAATGGTGCTATACGATATAAAATACCTGTTTATACATCAGGTGCTACTGGAAGTAGTACTACTATATCTTCAATTCCTTCATTGAGTATTAGTGGAGATGGATTTACATTAGCTAATAATATTGTTACAGCATCTAAAAATAATGTTGGAGCTCGAAGTTGTACAGTAACAGCATCAAGAGAAGGAGCTGTTTCACAAACTATTACTATTACTCAATCAGCTGGGCCTGATGGTATTGGTTATATGCAGATTCAAGGTAATGGTGTTGACCACTATATTTTCCAAATTGGTCGTACACCAAATACTCGTTCTAATGATGTTCAAACTTTATCAGAAGAACCTATTGAAGTTGCAACAGAAACTAAATCTGAAAGTTTGTTTGCTAAAATTAAACGTATTGTTACTAATCTTAATTAATCAAAAGTTATGGCTTTATCCAAATCTGCTTTGAAAGCAAAATTTGTCACTGGTGCTATACCAACTCAAACTAATTTTGCCAACCTTATTGATGGTATGTTAAGTATGCCATTGGGGGGGGGGACTGGTGATACAACAATAAACTTCGGAAAAGGTGATAGTTCCGATAGGATTTTTGTTAATGCTTTTCGATATTTTTATGGTGTTGATGAATCATTTTTTCTAATTGGTTCTTATGATGAAACTGAAAATACAAATCTTATTTCAGTAATTATTAGATTTACAGATAATTCATTAGCTGGTGTTGATTGGAATATTACTTATCATATATTAGACCAATCTGATAGAAGGTCTTTATATGAAGAAGTTGGTGGTATAAATAAAGCTGATGAAGAATCTATTTATAATTGGATTCGAAGTGCTAATCTTCCTTATTATAATATCGAAAACAAATTTAATAATAATCCTTCTCCTCGAACTATCGTTATTAATGATAGCACTTATATTTGTTGGCCTGTTAAACAAAATAATGAATGGTATGTAGGAACTGTGTGGGAAATGAAAGTCGATATGGGTGGTTCAAATGCTCTATATCGTTATTATCCTGCTGGTAATTCTCAAACCAAATGGAATGTTTCAGACCAACAAGTTGTTGATGACTTAAAGACAAAATGGAATAAAACCAATACTCCACAGTAAACTCTGACTGTTATTAGTAATAATAGTTAGAGTTTAACTGATATATGTCAAACTTTAACTATTATTACTATGACTATTGCACAAATTAAAGCTTTATTTCAAACTGGGAAAATTCCTACACAAGCTGACTTTGAAAATTTGATAAGTAAAATTCCAAACAGTGAATCAACTGGGAGGGGGGGATAACACTTTAAGTTTTAGCGACCCTAATTATGCTAATGTACTTGGTTATAGATTTGTTACTATTGGTGATGAAGCATCTTATTTATTTATAGGTTTTTATGATGCAGCAAATGCTACATATTTACCTTATATAATTGTACATTGTAATACTGGTTCACCTTCTGAATATGGTAATACTCCACCTGTTAAATATACTATTCTTACATCAGAATTAATGACTAAAATGTTACAAAATGGTGGTGAATTATATTTAGCTAATGATGAAGCACTTGTAGGAGCAATTCCTTTAACTGTTAAGTGGAATTGGGTTGGTTGGTATCATTTATCCAATACACATCGAGTTATTAAAAATGATCTTGTAGAAGAACACTTTTTTATAACAACTGATGGTTCTACAAGAGCTTATTTCAAAATAGTTTATGCTACTGAAAATGATACATTCCCTATTATTTCTGAAGCTATTAGAATAGGTGTATCAGGTGGTGCTATAACTACATATAATTACATTCTTACTTCTATTGCAAATATAAATGATTATAAAAAAGAATTATATGCTATTTTAGATTCAACAGATTTAGGAACTACACAACTGTTGAATTTTATTAATAAATATATGAAGAGATATTAATGTTACAAATTAAAAGTTAAATTAAGTTTGATTTTTAGTTGTTATAAATAATCTATTTAATCCTAAATCAAGTACATCTTATGATTAATTTATTTGTAATACAAAAACAGTCAATCAAATTATGGCAACTAAAAGTCAGCTTAAACAATATTTTGAAACAGGTAAAATACCTACACAAGCTCAATTTGGTGAGCTTATTGATTTTTTCATGCCCCAACCTTCAGATGATGCTGGTCAAAGAAGTAATCAAACTCTGAAATTTGGTCAAGATGATGAAATAGAAAATCCAATTATTAATGGATTACGAACAGTTCATTATAAAGAAAATGATACTAATATCTATAATTTTTGGATTTTTACTAATTATAATGTTAACGATGCTGGTATCGCAGTACCGTTGTTTATTATGTTTAGAATGAGTGATTCCAATCCGGGTATTCCTTCTTCTAATACTAAATTCCGTTACTATATTCCTTCTGAATTAGAAGTTCAATCTTGGGTTAGTCAAGGTATTGATTGTGATAGAGCTACTGATGAAGAACTTTGGAATGCTTTACAAAACTTTCAATATAAGGATTGGCCCGAAGGTGGTGGTTCTGAATTTCCACGAGTAGCTTACATTGATGGTCAAGATGCTTGGGATAATTGGTATATTCAATTTCGAGAAGCAAATCCCGGAAATGGTAATAGTGGAGGAAGTGGAAGTCCTATATTGAATGAAATGATTATAGATGGTTATACATTTATAATTGAAACATCAGATGAAATTAATTTTCAAGGAACTAAAACATTAGAGTTTCTTAATTGTACTATCATTAATAATGATACTACCGAAGATGCTATTTCTATGAATTTCTCCGGATGCGTATTTAGAAATTGTCATTTGGATAGTGGTTATCGTATTAGTAATGGTGAATTTAATAATTGTTCATTATTGATAGATGGAAATATTAATAATGCTTCTATAAATGATTGTAGTTTGCATGGAGGTGGAACTTCATATTCATGTAATATTAGAAAATCAGATGTTAGAGTTATAACGCTTGAAGCTGGAAATGTTGAATATTCTGATATTGCACATTGTATTTTGAATGATTCGGTTTCAGTCAAAGGTTGTAAATTACATAGTTGTACTATTTATGGTGCAAAATTTAGTTCTGAATTTACCGAAATGATTGGATGTTCAAGTGCATTCAAAACTGCTTTTAATGGTAGCGCAAATGAAATAAAAGGTTTTATATTTGGTTGCGATTTCAGTGGTTTGGAAAGTATTCCCGGTGTTATGAAAGGTGTTCAATGTTGTAAATTCAAATCTACTTTATTATCACAAGGTATAATTCTTGCGGATATATTTGGTAACAAAAATGTTTCTACAAATGGTATGAATACTGGTGTATAAATTAATAAATTAAATTATGAAAAAAGTATATTGTGATTTCCTACCATTCAAAGGATTTCTATGTATGACTTTACTATGGTGGTTAGTGATTCGTACCGAATACAAAGATAGAATAACTCCTAAGATTGAACAACATGAATCTGTTCATAGTTATCAACAAGTTGTTTTATTTATATTCAGTCTTATTATAAGTATCGTATTAAGTCTTACTACAAATTATTCTTGGTGGTGCTTATCACTAACTCCAATTATTCCTTTAATTGCTTACGTGATTAGTTGGATAATTGAAATCATATTACCTCCTTATAATCGAGCTTATAAAGATATTTGTTTCGAAGGTGAAGCAAGAGCTTTAGAAAGTGATCCAAATTATAAGAAGAAATTGTTTCCTTTTAGTTTCTTAAAATATATTCCAAATAAGAAATACGGAGGTCGTTAATTAAATGGATAAACTAATAAGTAATTTCATTGAGTTATTCAACACGCATTTCGATTTATCTTTTATGCTTTGTGTGAATATACTAACGTATATTCTAATTAAAGTGATTGATGATTTAAATGGTGATAAAGTTGTTGGCACTTGGACTAAACGACTTGTTATGATTATAAGTTGTTTTGCAATTGCCGCAGGTTATAGAGCAGGAGGTTATGAAGAAACGGTTATTCTAATTAATTCTTCTGTTCTCGCACCAGTTGCTTGGAGTTGGATATTCAAACCGATTCTAAAAAAGATTGGTGTTGATTATAAGAAAATTGATAAAACTACTAAAATTAATTAAGTCATGGCAAAAGTAACTCGTGGTGCTGGTACGGTTGGCATTAAATCTGGTGATGTTAAGAAGATTAAGAAAGGTTCTAAAAAGAAATAAAACACTATGGTAAACTTTAAGCACAAAGTGTTCTTATTAATTGCTAAATGGATACCCGTAGCTGTTGCTGCGGGTATTCTGATTAATAATACATTTGCAATGTTGGATATCAAAGATGTAATATTAGATTTATTTGATATTACTGTTGGTAGTTCGTTAGCTTTCGTTGTAATGATGTATGCTTGTAGTTATGTATTTAACTTTTATTATTGGCATAAAATTGTTATAACTTATGACCTATTTGTGCTATTATATATTCTGCTAATTCGTTATACTAATATTGGTAAGTGTAGTGACGGTTTATTACTTACAATTCATTATATTATTGCAGGTATATTTATAGCACTAATTTGGTATGTTAAGAAAAGGTGTAAAATTACTGATTAAAAAGATGGTGGATTATAAGAAAGCCCTTGTAGCAATTCTCGAAAATACTCTTGAGAATGTTAATGCTGGAAATACTAATATAACTGAGGAAGAAGCTTCGGTTATTATAGACCATCTCACAATGCTCAATAAAGGTGTAGCTACTGTTTCAAAAGCATATGCTTGTGAACATGTTCTTCATATTACATCTAATAAATTTGATTATTTTGTCAGAAAAGGTATTATTCCTCATGGTCGTAAACGTTTAGGATTTAATGAACTTAGTTGGGTTCTTAAAGATTTAGATGAAGCTAAACGTTATTTGGCTAATAATAATGATTAATAACCTTTTGCGCTTGTAAATCCCGTAATCTTAATAGGTTACGAGATTTTTCATGTCCTTATGTTATTGGAGATATTAGTTGTAAGTTTGTAGTGTAGTCGATTACTCTATCATTTAATAACAAACAAACTAATATCAATAATTGTATGAAAATGATTGATACTGAAACTGGCCATGAGATGGTTGAAGTTTCTGGACATGACAAGAAAGAGTATGCTTCAAAAAGCGTTGCGGGTATTGGTCTTGGACTTGGTATTGCTGGTACGGCTTTATGGTTGTTAAGCGGTGGTCTTGGCGGCGGTTTATTCGGAAACCGTGCTGGTCTTGCTGGTGCGGCTGCAATCGGTGCCGAGGGTATTGCAGAGAAAGAAGATAAGTGTGAACTTATCAATGGTATGTGGACTTTGGCTTTCAATGGTCAGACCGCTCGTTTTAATGACCGTCAGACGATTAATGCTGAAATGTTTGGTCTTTATAAGAGTCAAGTAGATGCAGACTTTGCTCTGTATAAAAATCAGCGTGATGGTTTTGATGTTACTAATGCTCGTGTTGGTGAGCTTGAGAAAGAAGTAGCTGTTCTTCGTGCTACTCGTCCTTATCAGGATGCTCTTATTCAGGCTGTTATTGCTCGTGTTGCTGAGCAAGCTGAGTTTAATCTGTTCCGTCGTACTTGTCGTATGATTTCGGGTGAAGTTGTTCTTCCGAATACTCCTACGGTTACGGGTTATAGTTCGTATGACCCTTGCGCTTGTCGTGCGACGACACCTGCTCCCTCTGCTAATTAATCTACTCTTTCTATTCGAGAAGTATTTCGGTGTAAAAACCGGAGTACTTCTCCTTTTCAATTAAATCTTACAATTATGAATGGCCCTACATTTAATATTGGATATGATCCAATCCTTTCAAATCCTTTTCCTCAAGCTGTTGATTATACAAGAGAAATTGATGAACGTGTAAAATATCTTCAAGCTATTAAAGATAAAATGGCTGGAAGTAATCAACAAACTAATTCACAAAAAGATTCTTTATGGACAGCTATTGATAACGAAATTGGTAGCTTAAATGAAGAACAACGAAATATATTATTTAGTGATACTAAATATATCCAAATAGATACTCAATTAAAACAATTAGTTCAAGAAGCACTTATTAATTCTGTTAAAGGTGTAATTGAACAATCTCAAGTTGGTAAAGATTTACTTACACAGCAACTTAATTATGTTAAGTCAAGTAAGAATGCAATCATAGCTGAATCTAATAAGAAATTAGAACTATTTGAAAAGTTCCAAATTGCTGCTTCAGCTAATCCCAATCTTACTTATAAAGAATTTTGTGAATCTATAAATAAATAAACTATGATTAACAAAGATAATTTAATTGAGGAAATTCTAAAATTTATCAATACTAAAATAGCTGATATATCAAGTAATAATCCTTTGTTTGATATTGTTGCTAAACCTTATATATCAAAAGTTGTAACTAATAATGTTTCAAAATTAGATAAAGCTCTATCATTAATTGCAGATGATAAAGGTATGGTAGATGCAGATGGTTTACTTACTGATATGATTGACCGATTAATTGTTTCAAAAGCTAATACAATTAATGGTGTAACTATTGGTGAAGGTTCTGTAAAAATTACTATTCCTTTTATGAATAAAACTGTTGTTTTTGATAAAGATGACTTTAATGAATTAAAAACTAATATTGAAAATTATGAAAAATCTAAATAAATTAATGGAACATTATAAGCAGACTATTCGTATAGATGCTAATAATGCTTGGGATATTATATGTCATTTCAAAGAAGCTGTTTGTGAAAATACTAATGTTAGTGAAGAATCTTTATTTGAAATAATGAAAGATTTTCATGAGAAATTAATTGGTAAACATTTCACTGAACCTTATGCTTTATATCAAGTTTCTCAAATGTATCATACTAATAATAAAGGTATTAAGATTGATGCTCCTTTATTTAGTATTGAAGCTACTAAAAAGATTTATGACAAGAGAATACGTCCGTTAAATAAGGATATTACTATGTGGGATGTATATGTAGCTCTTAATGCTCAATATCACGATAATATTAATCTTTATGAGAAGTGGTTTCCTAATGCAACAAATAATGAAATCGAAGATAAAATCGTAGAAGCAACTATTAGTAATTGGTTCGAAGATGAAGATGCAAGTAGTGATAAGGTTTGGGAATATTTTAGGGTTATTTAATGGGCTATTGTAATTTGTTTGGTAAGACGTGCTATTAGATTAGCACGTCTTTTTTCATGTAATTACGGCTGGAAATGGGGGATTTTAACGTATATTTGTTAGTAGCCCAATATAATATACCTATTAATATTAATCCTCTTATACGCCTATCTATGTTCGATTATACAGCTATTATAGTAGCTATAATAACATCCATAAGTACGATTGCTGGTATTTATCTAAAAGAATGGTTATTTCCTAAACGTAAAGAACAAAAACTTACTATTGAAAAAAGTAATTGTTATATAGAACTTGATAAGATATGTGCTTCTATTCGAGATACTATTCATGCTAATGCTGTTTATATTGCTTATTTTCATAATGGCGGTCATTTCATTAATGGTGTAGAAATGGATAAATACACTGTTGTTGGTGAAGATTATGATTGTTGTATAGTATCTTATAAGAAATCTTTTAAGGATGTTCTTGTTAATAATTTTCCTTATTTATTTCACAATCTTCTTGTTAGAAATCGTCATTATTGTAATGATGTTAGTAAACATAAGTTTCAAGACAGATGTTATAAAGATGAACTTGAAAGTAGAGGTATGAAGTCTGCTTATACTTTTCTTATTAAAGACCCTATTAAAGAAACACCTATTGGTTTTATTTCTCTTGAATATAATATCGTAGAAGGATTTAATCCTGATGATGAAAAATATATTTGGAAAAAACAAAATACTATTGCTAATCTTTTGAATCTAAATAAGTAAGATATGGGAACACTTAATCAATATGCAGCTCGTATTGCAAACATGGTTAATCAACCTAATAATCACGAACTTAAAGAACGTGTTAAGGATATGATTAAAACTATGTTTGCAAATCGTATTCGACAAAGCGTTGAGAAAAATGGAATAGATGATATTCTTAAACTTACCTTTATTGCTCCTGTTGAAGAGTTGAAATATAGTGATATTCTTCCTACTGAATATCGAGTTGCTAATAAAATTAGATTGTTAGGAACAAAGTACAAAGTTCCTACACCAGTGCGCATACAAAGTGATGCGCCTTTTGCATTTGTAGGTGATACTGTTGGTAATGGATATATGTATGAAAGTTCTATTACATCTCTTAAACTGCGTCAAAATGGGCGTCCAACCTGCTCTCCCACCGGGTATCCACGAGCTTATATTATATTAAACGGTCATATAATTATTGCTGAAAAAGTTGGTACAAAAGATATTGATGATAGACGACCAATTAATGAAGTAATGATTACAGGTATATTTGAAAATCCTGATGAAGTTCTTTCGTTCTTTAAGAATGAAGATGGTCAAGATATTGAATTACCTTTACCTAATGATATGCTTGAAAGTATAATTCAAGAAATACTTAAAACTGAATTTGGTATTTATCCTCAAGATTTGGATATTAAAACGAATAATAATAATCCTACTATTGCTCAACGTGGTAATGGCCAAGATTAATATCATGTTTCTATCATTATGGTTGATAACGAATATTATTGGAGAGATTTCGTTAAAGAAGTTCAAATACAACTTAATTCTTTAATTAAACAATTACATCTTGCTTATGAACGACGCAATGATTGTATTTATAATATCAAAGATAATCTTGCTAAATATCAAGAAGCCGGTGTTGATGTTTCAGTAGTATTCGATATTGATAATCGTAGCAAGATTTATTTTAATAAGAAACAAGATGCTCTACTTGGTACTAAACTAATGAGTTATATTCGTAGTTATAATTACTTAGTTTATGAACGTCTTGATAAACTTGATGATGATATAGAAACTCTTGCTGCTCTTAAAGAGTTACCTTCTGAAATGTATACTTATATGCAAGATGAAGTTAATAATGAGATAGCTAATTTACTATGTAAAGGTAATAATTATTCTTTTGGTAGTTCTGTAGGTTACGTTTATGTTTACTATAAAAAGACGATGCCCGGTGATGTATGTAGTGTTGTCGATTGGGGTGCTACAAAAGACTTAAAAAAGAAATTATTAGAACAAGGTATTAACATACGAACTGCTGATAATCCAAATGGTATTCCTTATTTCATATATTATGATTATGACTGGTGTATAAAAGCTGTATATCATAAAGTCAAAGGTCGAATACCACAAAGTGTCTATTATAAATTCAAATTTGGTCACACAAGTAGTGCTTACGAAAACGGTGAAAAAACTATTGACAGAACACCTTTTGCAATGAAAGGTAAAACTGTAGATGAAATTGCAACAAATCGAAGACTTAATTGTTTCAATAAAATTCTTGCAATTTGTTTTAATCATCCTGACGAAGCTATTAAACTATATCGAAATAATCTTCCTAAACAAAATAATGCTTTATGATTGATAATAATATATTCATTAGTAGTGCTACATTAATTCCAGATATGTATAACGATTATAATATACAAAGTGATGACTTTGTAAGTCGTTTTCCTATTTGGGTTGCAAATGCTTTGGAAGAACTTAAATTTATTCAGGCTTATGCTAATGTAGAAAAAGATATTGAATTTGATGACCATCGTTGCCAATTACCGTGGGATTTCCGAGGTGTAATTGATGTCATTATAAATAATAAAAAAGCTGTTCTTAAAAATTCAGCTGAGTTTAACAAAGATACTATTACTGAAAAGGTAACAACTGTTCCGACATATACTCCTTATCCCGGTATTCCAAATGCAGACATAACAAGTCCCGGTGATAAAAACGATAGTTTTAATCATGCTCCTGTTGATAAAGAGCAACCTTATTATTACATTAGTAATAACTGGATTCATACTAACGTTGATTATGGAACTATTCATTTAAGATATCGAGCTTTACCAGTTGTTTATGATAGTATTATAAATATGGATGTTCCTCTTATTTATAATAATGGCCCTCTTAAAAAATATCTTAAACTTTATGTTCTTAAACAAATGTTATTAAGAGGTTATAAACATCCAGTTGTAAGTCTTACAGCAAATAATCCTTATATAAATCCTGCGATAGAACTCGATAGAATGAGAATACAAGTTCGAGTTTCTTGTAACAAATTTAGTAACGACCGTCGAGAGAATATTGCTACTATTCTTCGTACATTAGAATAATAGAAATTATGAAAGTTTTAGGTCTTGATTTAGATAATTCACCTCATATTGCACAAGATAAATCTTTGCGATATGCTAAAAATATAACTATTGATAATAAAGGTCAAAGTTATTTTAATGAAAGAGGATTTAATTTCATAGGTGAATTAGATGATATTCTTGAAAATCATCCGACAAATCGACATATCATTCCTTATATTTATAGTGATGCCGATAATCACAAATATAATATTATAGGTACAATTCCAACTAATGTTGGTGTTGTACTTTTTTGCGTTGTAGAACATTGGAATAATGCAGATAAATCTGATTTACAAACTAACGATGCTATTATATATCTTAATCTTGATGATAATAATCCAACTGTAAAACGTTGTTTATATAGTACATCTGGTGCATTTGGATTTAGTATTGATAGACCGATTCATGGAGATTACATATACAATTATAAAGAAAATTTGATTGTTACATTTACTGAAGGAACTGATGAATCAGCAAATGAAACAAGAATTATTAATCTTACTGATCCGTTTTATGATGGTAATAATGGAGATGATACTGCAATAGGATATGATATTACTGTTGATGAAGTTGATTCGTTTAATCTTATTCCAAATGTTACTTATCCTGAACTTCAATTAGAAGTTAAAGACGGTGGTAATCTTAAAACTGGTGCTTATCAAATAGCAATTAAATATCGTCTTGATGATGGTACTTATACAAACTATTCTCCTTTGAGTACATCACTTATTGTTTGTGGTAATTATGAAGAAGATTATGCGTTAGGTATCGAAATCAATAAAAATATTACTATTAGTTTTAGAAATAGTGGTATTAAATATAAACATTGTAGGTTTGCTATTGTTTATATTACTGACGAAGCTCAATTATCATATGAAACTGATGATATTTCAATTAGTGGTATAAGTACTACTCATATTGTAAGTGATGTTTCATATTTATCTACTATAAGTCTTGATGATATTTTTATTAAAAATATATCATATATTCGAGATAACACTCTTGTTAATTTCAATAATAGACTTATTCGAGGTAATGTAAAAACCCTTGATTATAGCAAACTTGATAGTGAACTTAAAGAATTTACAGAAAACAATCTTGATGTTCAATTAAGTTGGAATCCGAGTTCTTCTTATATTAATAGTACTCGACGTTATTTCAAAAGTGGTGAAGTTTATGTTCTTTATGCTGGATATTATGATTATAAAGGTGACCTTGTAAATATACATCATATTCCTTGGAAAGCTAACAATTATGATGTTGAAGCTTATCCTGTAGGTTCTACTAATCAAAATGCTCATAAAATTCCTTATAAATCTGAAAGTATTAGTAAGATTATAAGTCCGAGTTGGAAGAGTTTACCTGATATTGATGCTGCTGAACAAGTAGATGAAATTGCTAAAACTGGTGTTGGTAGTGAAAAACCTACAATAGCTCGTAATCGTTATTTTACTTTATACGGAGTTTCGACTGGACATACAACAGTTAAAGCAAAAGGTCGTTCTTTAACAAAAGGTAAACTGAAATTACCAAGTCTTCCATTACCGTATACAACTGAAGATTCTGAAGGTGGAGTTAATCCTTCTGATTATCAAGTTGTAGTATTGGAGATAACAAGTGAGAGTACATCAAGTCAATTAATTGGTGTTGAATGTAGTCCTATATTTGGTGGAGATAGTTTAATACCTGCTGGTATAAATTTAACTACAAAAGTTTATGATGCTACATCGGTAGTTAAACAAATTGATTCAGAAGAATCTGAAGTTGAAACTGGATATTATGAAATTTCTGAATCTAATCTTTTAGCATCGGATAGTAAATCCGTATTTATTGGTAGTACAGTTAATACTAAAACTAATTTTGTAATTAATCTTGATGCAAAAGAAACTAAATATATTTTAATTGAAGCTCGATTAGTATATAAAGTTGATGGAACAACTGCTCCGATATTTAATTGGTTAACTCAATTATATTCTACTTCTTCTAAATGGAATCCTACTTATACATTAAGTCCTAATATTAATATTAAAGCTAATCTTGCTGGTAAAACAGACTTAATGAATAAATATATTAGTTCGATAGTTTATTTCTTTATTGAACATAATATTAATAACTCTAGAATTGTTACACAAGGTTTCGCAATGCGAGATACTGAAACTAACAATTTCGGTAAAAATCAAACTTATAAAAATCCTTTTGGTGGAGATAATGCAAGATTTTATACATTTGAATATCTCTATAATAAGATAAATAGTATTCGAGGTAAACTTAAACCTCTATACTTTGAAACTGATGTTCTTAAATTTGTTAAAAATGAAGAACTTGATGATGATATAAAAGTATTTCCAGCTAAATGGAAAGGTGAAGATTTTGATGGATTTGATACAAATCCTAATGAATCTGGAACTCGATTCTTAGATGCTGACATTAATAGTCTTACTATTGATACTTCTCGTGCAACTAAAGATGTTTCACTTGAATATATCAATGCTAATATTAGTTCTCAAAACAATATTGCTGGCGATAGTTATTATCGTATTGAAAAAGGTTTTGATGGATTTAATAAAGGTACAGATAATGAAGAATGGGCAAGAGGATATATTGCCGATTTAATTAATAATTCTGAAACACTTTATTCTGATGTTAATAATCAGAAACTTCAAATTGCATCTAATGTAATTAATATTAAAGGTTCTTCTGAAATAATAACTTCATTAGTTGGTGATACATTTATTGGATATATAACATTTCGAGCTACTGCTCCATCATCTGATTATCGTTATGGTGATGCTCAAGCAAAAGAATTAGACAGTAATGCTACTGTTTATCGTTGGATATTTACTGTCCCTCTTGAAAGTAAATTCAATATTCTTGCTCGATTCAGTGTTAATAATGTAGATAAATCTTTCAAATATCACGATAAACGTGGTAATGAGTTACGCGAATTTTATCAATTAAGTTATCAAGTTGATAATTTCATAAATAGTAGTGTTGGTAAAGGTTATTCTCCTGTTTACAATGAGAATGGAATTGAAACATTTACTTATTTTGAAGAAATTCCCGGAACTCAAGACCATCCTTATCGTATAATTCGTAGTCAATTACAGAGTGCTGAAAATGCTAATCTTAATTGGCGATTATTTAGAAGTGATGATTATAAAGATATGCCTTTTAATCGAGGTGAAATTATCGCATTAAAAACTGACAATAAAAATCTTTATATTCAACAAACATACGGTTTGCATTTATTGCAACTTCGTGATACACTTTCTAATACTGATGAAGGTACTTCGTATTTAGGTACAGCTGATATATTTAATATGGAACCTCAAGAGGTTACATATAGTCCCAGTGGTTATATAGGTTGTCAAAGTTATTTTGATACTCATGTTAATGTTATTGGTTATTTTGTTATTGATGCAGTTCATAGGCGTATCTTTAATATCAATGGAGATAAAGTAAGTAATATGACTGCGCTCAATGCTCTTAAGTGGTTTGACGGTAATCTTGTAAAAGATGTAGTTAATCCGTTTAAAAATAATGGTAGAATTTGGGCATTTAATGAAGATACTAATATCTTATATTTAGTCCAAAATGTTAATAACAGACAGTTTACAATTAGTTTTAGTCCTATTGCTAATGCTTGGATTTCATTTCATGACTATAATCCTATCGTAGGTATTACCAATCGAAATGGATTATTTTGGTTTGATAAACATGGTATTTATGCAATATCTAAAAATAATTATGGTCGATTCTTAAAAGATGATACTGGTAATCAACTTATTAAAGAATCATATATTAAATTTATTCTTAATGATAATAATAATTATAACAAATTATTAAATAATATTGCTTGGAAAGACAGAGTTGATATTGTTAATAATCTGTTACCTACTATTAATGAATTTGAGAAAACTATTAATGCTATATTAGTTCATAATGATGACCAATGTACTGGTTATAGAATTGTTAAATTTAATGATAAATGGTATAATGGTACAACTGGTGTTAATAAAGTAAATCTTTGGAGATTTAATAATGTTAATGATATACACAAACAAATACCTTTTATGATTACTGATTTAGTTGTAGATGAATCTGCATTAAAACGTAAAGCTAAATGGTATGATATTAATAAGTTCATTTGTCAATATGTTTATTGTATAATGAAGTTTAATAATAGTGATAATAACAGACTTTGGGAACTCATTGATGTTAATCCTGAATGGATTCTTGATAATCGTAATAATCAAAGGTAATTTGTAACAACTTGTGCGGCTCGGCCTTCGGCCTCGCTCCCCGGTGGGGCAGGAGGTTGCACGCCCACTTGTCGTGTTACTCAAACTTTTAATGGTATGTCTAATCGTAAAGTTAATCCTGATAGTCTTCGTCAAGTTACTCGTTATATTAATGAGTATTCTCAACATATTTGGGATAACGAATTGACTGGTGATAAAGAATTTGTTCGTGTTAAAGAAAATGGTAAACTTAAAACTGTTCGTTCACGTTCAAAAGATGGTAAATATTATTATCCTTATCCCTCGTATGAAGGTGGTGATGATACTATTGGCCCCGGTTTTAAGTTAAATGATACTTCTGATTTTACTAAATCTGTTAAATCGAAAGGTAAAGCAACAAGAAAACAAATTGATGCTGAATTAAATCGTCGTATGGCGAAAGCCTACAATGATGTTCGTGATATTTATTCTGAGAAATATGGTATTGATGATTTCAATACTTTACCTCAACCTATTGTTAATCTTATGTCTAATCTTGCATATCGAGTAGGTCGAACTGGTTTTAGACAATATAAGAAATTGTTAAAAGGTGCTAATGAACGTAATACAGATAGTATTATTAAAGAATATACTACTGGTAATAAAAGAAGAGATAAATCTGAATTAGAAATATTTAAGAATAATAGTTCTAATGATTATGATATGATTAGAAATAGATTATTTTCTAATTTTAGTATTAATGATAATCCTGATAATTATGTTGAAGATATGAGTAAAACTAATCGTAAAAAATATAATTTCGGTGGTATTCGTTCAACACATGATGCTACTGCTGATTATTTAGGAATGACTCGTAATTCCGGTAATAGTTTTTTCGGTAATGCTATGATTGATTTATTCTATCATGGTGGAAAGAATGATGATACTGGAATCCCAGTTAAGAATTATGTAGATAAGTTAATTACTAACGATAAACTTATTTATGCAAATATGCAGAACAAAATCAATAATGAAATTGTTACTGCTCGTGGAGTTGCTCGTTGTGGTGGTCTTGTAAGACGTAAGCGAAAAGATTTCGGTGGCGTTATGTCTGGTAATATTTATCGAAGTATTGTCGCTGGTAAAAACAATCGAGATTATTTTGATGGAGAAGGTGTTGGTCTAAAAACTAAATACTTAGATGATGCTTATGCTGAAGGTGATATTGATTTGAATGCACAAGGTATTGCAAAAGCAAATCAGTTGATGACTCGTGATTCAGCAATTTATGCTAATATGCAAAATAAGATTAACAATGAAGTATTAACTTCTCGTGGTATTACTGCTAAATTCGGTGGACTTGTTGGAATTCCTCGTAGAAAATTCTATTGGGGTGGAACAAGTATTAATGACCCCGGTAGTGTTCAATGGGGTACACGAGTTCAAGCCAGTAATATTGATGAATCTAAATATAGTGCAGACGGCGAAGGTATCGTAGGTGGTAGTGCTTTAAGTGGAGCTGGGACTGGATTGGGAATTGGAGCTGCTGTTGGTGGAACTGCGGCGCTTGCCACTGGTGCAGCTGCTGGTTCTTGGCTTGGCCCTATCGGTGCTGGTATCGGTGCATTAATTGGTGGCATCGTTGGTCTGTTTACTGGACGTAAGAAAAAGCGTCAAGAAGAACGTCGTCGTCAAGAACTTTTAGCTGAACAAGCTGAAATGGAACGTCAGCAAACTTTGGGTAATATGCAAGATAAAGTTGAAAATGATGTTGCAACTATTCGACAAAGTAATCTTGGTAATTACTCTGAAGGTACAGGATTTTATGCTAAATTAGGTGGAATGATTGGTCGTAGAAAATTAAACACCGGCGGTCAAGTAGTTCCTAATTCATCTAATAGTGTTGTTGCTTATGGTCAAACACATGAACAATATAATCCTGCTACTGGTGAAACTGGAATCATATATGGAGATTCGGAAATTGAAGGCGGCGGCGCTAAAAATGGTCGAATGTATGCTGGTGAAGTTGTTCGTGAAACTCCTGAAGGTGGTCAAGTATTCAGTGATACGATTAAAGTTCCCGGAACAAATCGTACTTTCGCTGATTACGCAAAGAAACTTACTGATATGAAAGGTAAAAAAGAAGCTCAAGTTATTCAACTTACTGATGGAGTTACATTATCTTTGTCTGCATTAGATAAGAGTAAAACTAACAAATTACAAACTGGAACAAATGTTCGTAATATTGAAAAGTTAGTTTATAGAATGAATAAAGCTCGTGGTGAATCTGAAGCTATTGATGCTAAAACAGAAGATTTGTTTGAAGCTCAAGAACTTTATGCTACTGCTTTAGGACTTCGTAATGATGCTCCGGTTATGCGTTGTGGTGGAATGGTAAGAAAGAAAAGACCTTTTGGTGGATATGCTTCACCTTATAGTCTTACAGGAGTTTCAGCTCCTAAACTTACTACTTTACCTCCAATTCAAACTACTGCAAGTACTGGCGGTGGTTCTGCATTTAAGTTCGGATTTAATGAATTTGGACTTGGTATGAATCTTGCAAGTTCACTGTTTGGAATTGTAGGTAACGCTCTTAATACTCGTGCTAATCGAAAGGCTATTGAATTTGAATCTACACTTCATGTTCCGAAAGGTAATAAAGTAGATGCTGTCCAATATAGTACAGATTATGATATTAGTGAGGAATTACAAGAACTTGGCACACAAGAACGTAGAGCTGCTCGATATATTACTGATAACACAAGTAATGTTCAAACTGCTCGAAATAGTGTAGCAAATCTTGCAATTAATGCTCAACTTGCTCGAAATAAATTGTATGGAGCTAAGAAAGATTATCAACGTCAAAGATATGATTTGAATAGGCAAGAACGAGTTAATGCTCGAAATGCTAATAGTCAAATTATGTATCAAGACGCTATTAATGAATATAACAAAGCTGTCGGCTTGAATCAACAGTTAATGGCAGTCAGAACGCAAGGATTACAAGGAATGTTACAAGGAGTTGAAGGTCTTGCCGGAGCAGTTAATAATTACGCAAGCGCCCGCTTATATGAAAAGTTATGGCCTCGTGGAGTAACTAATCACATGAGAAGTGGTTTTGCTTGCGGTGGTCTTGTAAGACGTAAAAGAGCTTAATGTAGTGCGTGATATATCGGATTATTCTTTTATAAGATAGTCCGATATTCACGATTTTTTGTATATTTGTAATGATACAAATAGTGGTACAAACACGCGCGACAAGTGGGCGTGCAACCTCCTGCCCCACCGGGGAGCGGAGCCGCTGGGCGAAGCCCAGCAGGCGAAGCCATACGAGTTACAACTAATTTACAAACTAATCATTATAAAATTATGGCAGAAATTGCAATAGGTCGATACGATACTAATACATTAAAAACTCCACAATTACAAGATTATGGAAGTGTATATGCTGCTGTTGGAAATGCTTTGAATCAAAAGTATTACCAAAATCGTGAAGCATATATTAACAGAATTGCTAATCCTTTAAGTCAAATTAAAGCAACTTCTCGTGGACAAAAAGTTCTTGATTCTGAAAGAGCTAAGATTGTTGAAGGTGCTAATGAATTTAAGGAACAAGATAATTGGTTTGCAGCAGATGATTATATTTATAAGCAAACTGAGAATATTCTTACTAATGAAGGTCTTAAAGCTGTACAAGCTGATTATGCTTTGGAACAGCAATACATGGAAGATTTGAAAAAGAGTGATTGGGATACTCAAAATCAAAATGCTTTCCTACTTCGTAGTCGTTTACAATCTTCTGATATTGTTTATGATGCAGAAACTAATACTGTTGTAAGCGGTGGTTTTAATGGAGTTCAAATCGGTAAAAAGTTCGATGTAAATAAATATCAAAAAGACGTATTTGATATTCTTTCAAAAGCTAAGGCTGATAAAGTATCATTTGAAAATCTTGTTACTAATCCTGATATGATACGTCAGTATGGATTGGATGTTGCAACAGGTTTTGATGGTGAAAAGTTAGCAAGTCACTTTGTTAAAACTAGTAGTGAAAGAGAAGGTATTACAGAACAAGAGATTATGAGTTATGCTATGTCATTACTCAAATCTAATCCTGATTATACTAATTATCTTACTACTATTTGGCAGAATCAAGATGCTCTTACTCGATTTGTAAAAGATGATAGTTCTGCTGGTGGACATTTAAGAGATTATGAATTAGAAGATTATGCTCCTTTATTCGCTGGTAATCCTACAATGTTCGCTCTTAATGGTTTAGGTATTAACGTAAATGAACTCGGTGCTCCTACAAAAGACGGTAAGTTTACTGTTAATTCTAAATTACCTGCTGAAGTTAAAACTTTGTTAGATACTGTTAATAAGGAATATGGAGTTAATGTTCTCGATATATTACAGAATAAAGCTCAAGTTCCACCTGAACTTATTCAAGCTGGTTTACAGAATTATGTAGATAAAATGTTTGAAAGTTACGCTAAGGGTGTACTTGGTGCTACTGATGATATTGAGAATCTCGATAGAACTGCTTTTACACAAAGTGTTTTGTCTGGTCAATTTATTAACAATAATATTCAAAGCTTAGCTGGTGCTGCCGCAGGTTTATATTCTTATCAAGATATTAAGACTACGGTTGATTTAATTGCTAATCCCGGTTATGCTGCTTATATTAAAGCTCGTGCAAAAGGTAAACAGCAAGAACTTGAAACTCTTCAACAGTACGCTCCATATCTTGATACTTTAGGTGGTTTTGAAGTTACTGGTGATAGTGTTGCAGAAAACATTAATCGTCGTAATGAAATTACTGACCAAATGACTAAACTTTCAAATTCTATGAATCAGATATTTACATCTGATGAACTTGGAATTTTAGGTCTTAATCCGGGAGATGGTAATATTGTTAAAACACTTAATATTTCTACTGCTGAAAGATTAGTTGATTCAGCAGGTCTTGACGAAGAAACAGCAGCCAATCTTAAAGGTAAACTCTTACAAGTTCAAACTGCTCAACGTAATTATAATAATCTTCAAGCTAAACTTCGTTCTGACGAAATTCAACTTAATTCTGTATTTGATACTTGGAATAAACATCGAGATAAGATTGAAGATGGTATAGGTTGGTATCGAGTTAATAATGAAGAAGCTAAGATTATTCTTGATAACAGACTTGATAGTTATGATAAATATGTTGATTATATAAATCAAAATTATAAAGAACTTTATAATCCTGAAACATATAGTAGTACTTGGGTACGAAAAGATGGTGTAACAACTGGAGCTAAATATCTTGGTGATATGCTGACAAAAGAAGAGTTTGAATCTACTTTGTCTAATGCAGCAGATAATGTTTCAAATCGTTATCGTAAAGCTATTGCTGATGCACCTCTTGAATTTACAGCAACTCGTGAGATTATTGCTAATCCTTCAAGATTCCAACAAAATTACATGGCAGCTGCTATGGTAAATTGGAAAAAAGGTGCTGGTAATATTAGCGTTGTTCAAACTCCGTCTGGAGAAGGTATTGGTCTTACTGGAATGCAATTAGCTAAGTACATGAACTTTGATGCGTTCCCTACTTCGACAACTACTAATTCAAAAGGTACAAGTGTAACTCGTCAAAGTAATGCTACTAAAAATTCTAAACCTCTTTTGGGTAAAGAACTTGGTCTTGATTACGATATTTATAAGACTGAAGTTAGCCCGATTGCTAATGGAATTGCAGCTCGTGAAGGCCGTAATGAATATGCAATTACTCTTTTCGATGAAACTGGTGCTGCTCGTGGTAATATTATTTTCTCTGAACAAATAGACCCGTCTACTATTGCTCGTCAAATTCTTGACAATTACCGTAACATTAAACCTTATGCTAAAATTGGTGGTGAAGGTTTACAACGTAGTGCTGGAATGATTGAATCTCAATACGCTTCGGGATTTATTGATTTCAATACTACTGGTGCTAATAATAGTCCTGCTGTTGCAAACATCGCAGACCTTCAAAGAACTGTTGATGATTTAGGTAAAGTTGAATATGATTTGAATATTCACGAACCTTTCTATAATAGTATTGACGGTAATAGTCGTAAGGTTGAGATTGGTAGAACAACACAAGGTTATTATATAAAAGATATTAGTGGATTGAAATATCCTGATGGTTCTGTTCATTATGGAGAGTTTGGATATAACTCAATTCCAAATAGTCTTTATACAATTAAAGGTATAACTCCTAACAATATTCAATATTATGAAACTATAAATGAAGCATTAGCTCCTATTGCAGAATATGTTTTAACTCAATATGGAGTTGTTCTTGATATGCAAGAGGCCGCTGAAGCTATTCAAATGAATAAAATAAATAATGCTAATATAGGATATTAAACCATGCCAAATCTAACAGATATTAAAATTCCTATTACAGGTTCGCAAGCTCTTACTCCTTCTGAAACACCAGTTCAGGGAGTAGGAGCTACTCCTGTTTTACCCGGTAGTATGCCGGAACCTGAACTTTCTCGTGGTAGAAAACAATCTTCAATTCGACCTTTTAATATTTCTGAATATGAAAATATATTAGGTCGAGGTCAAGTTAATCCTAATCTTGATTTAAGTGTTCTTAATGAAAATAGAGCACAAAATCAAAGCGGTTGGTATTTAACTAAAAATGCTATTGGTCAATTAGGAACTACTATTCTCGGTGGTACTATTACTGGTATCGGTAGTATTCTTAATTTCTTTCCTACTACATATCGTGCTATTAGTCAAATATGGGATGATAATGCCAAATATAAATGGGACAAAGCTATCAACGAAGGTCTTGGTTCTGAATGGCAGAGAATAGGTAAAGATATTGAAAATTGGGGTCGTAAAACAATGCCTATTTATCAAACAGAACAAGCTCAAAAAGGTGGTTTTGCTGGTGGTATGGGTGATGCTACTTGGTGGGCAAGTATGTTTCCTACTGTAGGTTCTGCGGCCGCATCTATGCTTCCTGTTATTGGACAAATGCGAGCTTTACAAGCTGTTGGTAAATTAGGAACAATGATTAACGGTGTTGGTCGTTTAGGTTCTACATTGAATAAAGCAGGTCGTGCATTACAAAATCCTTATACTCAACAGATAATTGGTACTTTATACGGAGCACATCTGGATAGTATGGAAGAAATTGTTCGTGGTTATGATGAACAATATCAATATGCTCTCGATTTAGGTTTCAGTGAAGATGATGCTCGTAAGTTTGCATCAGTTTATGCTTCTGAAAGTTATAATGATGCTTGGGCTTATGGAGTATTATTTAATGCTATTGAACTTAATAGTATGCTTCGTGGTATTAGAGAAGCTCCGGTTAATAGTATTTCTATTGAAAAAGGTTTAAGAAGTAATATAAAAGGTCTTGCACAACAAGGTAAGACTTTTGTTTTAGATAGTGAAGCATCTAAACTTAATCGTAAACTCATTCCGAGTGTTGGACTTCGTAAAACAAAAGATTTCTTTTCTGTTGTTTTATCTGAAGGTCTTGAAGAAATGCGAGTTGATATGGCACTTAATGAAGGTGTCGTTGCCGCAAAGAAAGAACTTGGAATTGAAGATGAAACTGCTGATTTAACTCCGTTAGCTCGTATGGGAAGACTTGTTGAACAAGCTTCTTCATGGGACAGTTTTATATGGGGTGCTATTGGTGGTGGTGTAATGTCTGCTGGACGTAGTGGTGTTACACGAATACTTAATGGTAGAGCTCAACAAGAAGCTGAAAATAAACGAGCTACTAACATCATAAATGGTATTCAAGATACCGCCGCAGCTATTGCTGATTTTGACGGTGATATGAATATTAAAGTAACTGAAACACCAGTTTTAGATGAAGCTGGTAATCAAGTTATGAATAGTGATGGTACTCCGAAAGTTAACAGAACTATTACTGACCCTGCTTCAAGTTTGCTTGTTGGTATTATGGGTAGAATTGGTTCTGCTAATGGGTTCAATTATGCTGTTGAATATTTTGATGAATTAAGTAAATTATCAGATGCTCAACTTGAAGAAGTTTATGGTGCTAACAAACGACCTGTCGTAGATGCTCTTCGTAGAGAATTTACTATTATGCGAGATATTCATGCTCGTAATATGGGTTTAAGTTGGGGTAATCCTTTCGACAATGTTCTTAAAGTTCAGGCATCAACTGATGATTATTTACTTGACTATTATCGTCGTCAATTAGCTATTGTTGATACTGATATTCAAACTTTCGATATCGAAGCATCTAATCTTCGTAAACAACGAGATGAAGCTCTTAAAGCTATTGATAATAAACTTCATAGCTTAAATGTAGAAAAAACTGTTCTTGAACAAGAACGTGAAGAACTGCAAAAAGTCATTGAAGATTATAAAACTCAGCTTGAAGATAAAACTCGTAATAAAGCGATTAGTACACTTAAAGGTAAACGTACTCGATTAGTAAATAAGATTAAAACTATTGAAGATACAATTAATGGTTTACAATCTCAAATTGATGAGTTAAATACTTATATTGCTAATCAAGGTGCTATCAGTACAAAACAACCTAATCGCAAAGCTCGTAAACCGTATCTTCTTGAAATTAAAAATAGTAAGAAATCTATTTTAAGTCTGCAACAACAAATTGCAAATGCTCGTCAGACTATTGCAGAATTAGAAGTTGGTAAACTCCAATATGAGCAAGAACTTGCTATTCATAATGGAGAGATTGCTGATACTCGTAGGAAGATTGAATTATTTGAAAATGATTTAGCTGATTACGATACAAGACTTAATAGAATTAATAGTGATATTACAGAACAGAGTGAACGTGAAAATAACAATGTAGCTGAATATAATGAAGCTGCAAAACGTTTGCGTGAAACTCGCAATAACAATAATCAAACATATAAATCTCTTGAAGAGGCTCGAACTCAACTAAGTATGGCTGTAATGGCTCTCGAAGAAAATGTTAATAATCGAGATGAGATTATGGCTGAACGAAGTAAGTTACTTAAAGAAGTTTATGATAAACAAGAAGAGATTGAAAAAGCTAAAGATAAAGTAGAAGAAACTACTGAAACTACTAATCAAGAAGCAAGTCAAGAACCCGAAAATGTTACTACCGAGGTGCTGACAGACAGTAACGGGATTTCGTACTCTCTCGATGACAGCGAGGCCCCAAATACCGTCGATATTAAAAATAAGGTATATTCGGTAGGCTCAAAATTTAATGTCACAGAATCGCCCAAAACCGTGCAAAGAATCGAGGTCGTAACCGACGACGAAACCGATTTTAGTGCTGTAATGGTTACTATAAAAGATGATGCGACTGGTAAGGAAGATACATATTCTGCAAAAGAACTTGCAGGTATGGATATTACTGAAATTCGAAATGAAATTCAAACTAAATTTGATGCTATTTATAAAACACTTTATAGTATTCAAGATAAACTTTCAGCAGATAAATTTGAGAATCATTATTTAGATACTATTATAAATCTGTATAAAGAATTATCTGATTCTAATAGTGATATTTATAAAGCATTATTATCTCCTATTGATAATACTGAACTTAATACGTTACGAACTAATATTATTGGTAATTTTATTGGTTGGATAAATGAATATCAACCTACTGAAATTAGTAATGAGAATTTAGAAAAAGCTAATCGTGTAAAACAGTTATTATCAGATAGTAATATTCGTATCGCAAACAATCTTAAATCTAATCTTTTCAAAGATTGGATTTGGAATCTTTATGGTGGTGATATAGTTGGTTATAGTGAAGAGGAAAACGCTAAAATGCGTGAAGCTATTGCTGATTATATTGCTAACGTTGCTAATGTTCTTAATAATAATTATACTATCACTGATGGTAAATTAACTCTTAAGAATATTAATGTAGACCATAATGTAATTCGAGCACAAATTGAAGGTCTTACTCAAATCAAATTTGAAAATCTTAATAGTAATTTTGATACTGTTAGATATTCAAATTTCTATCATAAGATAACTCTATTCAAAAATAGTATTATTAATGAAGTAGCTAAAAGTACAACTGAATTTTACAAAACTAATATCGCATATATTAATAGTGTGATGAATAGGTTTATTAGTAAAATTCGTGCTATTAGACAAGATGAAAATAGTCCGTTGCATAATGCTCTTGTAAATGATGATGGCTTTGGTAGTCAAACTTCTAAAATTATGGAATTTGCTACTGCCATAAATAATTTAGCAAAAGAGTTTTTAGACTATGGTGCTGTTCCTAATCTTCCTACTCGTACAAGACTTCATACATTAGCTCAATCAATTCAACCTTATTTGGTATCTGATGTTGATGCTTTGAATCTTACTGGAGTAGATGTTATTACTGCTGTTCGTCAAAGTAATGTTCTTGATTTATTAAGAAATGCTCGAATGGCTTATTCTATTCTTTCGAGATATTATAATTTTGAAAGTGGTACTGAATTAAACGATGATGTATCTATTCTTAATAGTCTTGATGTACTTGCTAACAGTGTTTCTGACTTTATAGATGATACTGAATCAAGAGATGAGTTTAATACTAATGACTATCGTTATTATATTAGTGATTCAATGCGTAATGCTCTTGATGCTATTGAAAATACTATTGTAAAACTCGATGGTCGTCAGATATTTACTGATAATCACGTTTATACTTACGAAGATATTCTTGATTCTATATATCAGCAAACAGATGGTCGTAATGATGTTATTAAATACTATGAACCTATTTGGTATGCACTTAAATATTTCAAAAATGATGTAAATGTTAATACAATATATCAACAAATGAGTAAGAATGGTGTTCCACAAGAACAACTTGATGCTCTTAAACGTTTGTTTGATATTATTAATAAACGAATTGCTAATCCTATTCAAACAACAGACGGTGCTTATCTTGATAGTAACTTAAATCTTCGTGGTAAGTTTTTAAGTGATTTCTTCAAAACTCATATTCAACGTGAATTTGAAACTAATGGTTTCAAAGGTTTACGTCGTCTTACACCTGAAGTTTATAAGATTATCACAAGTCCTGAATATTATAATTCTAAAACTCGTGTTATTAAAAACAACATTACAGTTAATGGTGTTAAATTCAAGGCTACTGAATTATTTGATGCTTTAAGAACTTTACACGAAGGTCAGGAATTTGAAGTTACTTATAAAGATGGTAATGTTGATGTTAATTTAGATGTAAATGGTAAAAAACTATTAATTGAACGAATTGGTTTAGGTGATAGTGAAACTTATCATGGAATACAATTAGGTAGAATTGATGAAAGTGGAGTTAATCAATATGATTCTGCTTTTGGTAATTCTTATGGAACATCTAAATTTATAGATACTATTATCCGAAAAGCTGGTGGAAGTGATACAATATTTAACTTAACAAAGGAGTTTTATAAAGTATATACTGAAGCCTTAACTCGTGAACAACAAACTTCTGATTCAGTTGTTTCAAAACTGAAATCAATTATTAAAGAATTAGATAAATATGGTAATACATCAAAAACTGAACATTCTGAAATAATCAATGCTTTTATTGGAGCTATCCAATATAATACCGAAGTCGAAGGTGTTAGTCCAGAAGCGTTTGATATCGAAGCTCTTGACTTAAATAAGGTTTATTATCTTATTAGTCCTATGTTCTATAATGTAAGACTTAAAAATCTTAATGATTATGTTCGTTATGGACTTAGAATCAAGAACGCTTATCAGAATCTAAATACTAAACTCGGAAACGACTTTATTCAAAGTCAAAAACTTATTACTGAAATTAAAGAAAAAGGTTCTGCAATTTTAGTATTAAAAGGTATTAATAAATCTCCTATTACATTTGCCGATTCAAGTGGTTATCGAGCTAATGTAAATGAAGAGATGCAACGCACTGTTACAGTTAATGGTAAACCTGCTGTTAATATTATTCAACGTCAGCCTGATGCTGATGGTTTAATGTTAGTTTCATCACTTACTACTGACACTGCATTTAATAATCCTATTGTTGAAGATAAAATTACTTCATCTGATAGGCATTTCCAAATGTATGCTGAAATTCAAGCTAATGCTGGTGAAAATGGAAAAAGTTATGTTCCGTTACATCGTGGTAATTTAGTAAGTGATGTTGCAGATACACCGTTTAATGTAGCTGCTATGGAATTTGTTACTCAAACTATGAGTGATATTATTTCAGATGCTACGTTTACATCTCTTCCAACTGATGCTAAATCTGGTCTGTATACTCTTGTGGATGATACTAATAAGACTCGAACTAAAGCACATAATGCTAATATTCGTAGTCGATTAGCTCCTTTGTCAGAAGCTATCATTACAAGTTATAATCGTGGAGTTCCGGGAGCTGAATGGTTTAACATTAGTTCTCTTTACGAAAATACAGACCCTGCTACTGGAAAAACTCGTTATATTAAACATTTAGATTTCCAAACAGTTGTTCGTAAAAAGAATATACTTGGAAATGGAATAAGTTATATCAATAGAATTAGTATTGAATATACTAAATACGGTGATAAATTTACTCCTGTCAAACTTCGATTAAGTCGTAGAGTAATTCCAGTTAATAGAACTACTTCAAAAGTTCGTATTGCTAAGAGTCCTTTTACAGCACGAGAACTTGCTCAATTAAATGGTATTATTGAAAAGAGCAAATCTAATAAAGGAACATATGCTGTAATTGATTTGCAAGCAAGAGGTATTACTGGTAAAGATTTAACTGATTTACTTAATCATAATCTGTTCCGTAAATTATATGGTAATATGCAACGTAGTGTTACTACTGCATTACAAGGCGACCACTATACTTACGGTGTTAAAACAGACGATGGTTACGCAGCAGTTAAAGGTCAATATAAATCTAAAATACTTGATTGGGCTAAACAACAAGGTATCGTTGATAAATCTGTTTCTTCGACATTTGATTCGATGCAAGATTTTATTCTTGACACCGGCGCTTTAACAACAAGTGTTATTGGAATTAGAGATACCAATGGTAATGTTGTTACCAATTATACTATTGATTCTATTCAACCTGCAATGTTCTTTGAACTTAAATCTGAAAGTTCTGATAATCCTATTCGAGAATCAGAAGATATGACGAAAGAATTTGCTGTTAAAGCAATTACAACATTAAGTTCAATGACAAATGATACTGAAACAAACTGGTATCAAAAACTTGTTAATATTACAGATGATAAAGTAGCAGGTCTTAGGGTATTAGGTGTTATACCTGATTTTGTATCTGAAGATGTTGCTAACAGAATCGCTGAATTATATGATAGAATTTATGCTGATGGTAAAACTAATTTCAGTATTAAGAAACTATCGAGTAAACAAGATTTCGTAATTGCTCAATATGATAAAGGTACTGAAACTATTGTTATCAATAGTAATAAACTTATTAAACGTGATTTTACTGCTACTGATTTAGGTGTTAATATTACTCATGAATCTCTTCATAAGTATTTTGAACAACAAGCTAATTCTAAAGAATTATACGATAAACTTGCTACATTAATTAGCGATATTAATGACACTGCATTTAAAGTTGATTCTAAAGAATTTAATGCTAAATATAAGAGCGATTTAACTGAACTTGAACTTGGTTATCTTCGTACATATCTTAAAATATTAAGTGAAACTCCTGCTGAAATAGTTACTTATACTTTTACAAATAAACAATTTGCTAATTTAGCAAATAGGATTATTGTAGAAGAAGCTCCGAAGATTAAGAAACGTAAAAGTCTTTGGGATAAAATTATTGATGCAATTCTTTCTGTTATTGGTATAGATACAATTACGGATAATAGTTTACTTAGTAATGTACGAAATATAGTAATTAATAGTTTGGATAGTGTGAATAGCCGACGCGCAAAAAGTCCGACCAGTGGGCGTGCAACATCCTCTCCCACCGGGGAGCGGAGCGCTGGGCGAAGCCCAGCAGCGGAGCCAACCTCAGTTACAACTAATCAAACTAATGTTACAAATGATGCAACACATGATAATTTATCAGTTACAGAACCTATTAAAACGCCTGATGAAACTCTGACAGAAAATCAAAGAGCAGCTCAAACTGAATTAGATTTTCTTGATGATGACAGTGAAATTACGTTTGATGACAATAATTCTGAAACACTTAATAGTATTGATGTTTCTGATATTGGCCCGAACATAGTAATACCCGGTGGGGGAGTGGGTTTGACGCCCACTGGTCAGGTTTTTTCAAATAGTTCTGAAAATGTTTTGAATAATCAGAAAAATGTTGTATCTTCAAACGGTGGATATGTAATCGAATTTATTGATAAATATATTGATGACAATAATAACAAAATTTGTTAGTTTATGAATGCACAATGTAGTCCTGAACCTTATCGTTTAACTGCTGATGGAAGACTTGAGAAATCTGGTCTTTATCATCAAATGAAATCTTTTAAGACTAAGCCTATTGAAGATATTATTACATCTTTAATGGAAAAAGGTGTTTTACCTACTATTAAAGATTATAATAATATTCGAGGTTATGCTGAAGACAATGCTGATGTATCATTAGAGAATGCTTTTAAGCGTCGTATTCTTACAGCGTTTTTATATGCAGAAGCGGATGCCCGTACTCCTTATGGAGCTACGGGTTATCCCGTTTATACAAGTGGAGAACTTAAATTAGAATCTGTATTAGCTGCTCTTTCGACAGATGAAACTTATAGTGAAGATATTCATAAAGATTTTGAATCTCTTGGTAACGCATTAGGTCTTGATATTAAACACGCTTTTAATCCGTCTATTGTAAATACTGCTACATTCGATGAGATGGATTATGCCTATATGGCTCGTGTTTTAACTGCCGCTTACTTTAAGTTAAAAAGTCTTACTGCTGAACAAAGACAAGCTCGCTTTGGAGCTAATTACCGAGATGTTTCTCGTAGTGGATTTAAGGCTTTAATTCTTGCTGAGTTTAATAAAGAACTTGAAGAGTATAAAGCTCGACCTAATTTTATTCCTACAAGATTTAATGATATTTTTGTAGCAAATGTACTTACTGATTTGAATAAAGGTAATAGTCAAATCTTTAATTATTTTCTTGATTATATTGATAAGAACTATGGTATTAATCGTAAGCGTGCTTATCAGAATAATCGGATTGTTGATGATGAAAGTACAGAAGAGGGGCAACGTGATGCTATTGAAGATATTGAAGTAATGTGGGATGATTTACAAAAAGAACGTATTGATAGAAAGAATACGTTAGCATCTCATGTTAAAGCTCAAATAGCTCTTCTTGTAGGTTCGAGTAATTTCAAAAATAGAACTGCTAACAAAGCGTATATTCCTGCTCCTATTGATATTAATGTTTTATGGAATAAACTTATTGAGGCACATCTTTACGATATTCAACCTCAAGATGTATATAATAGATTGCAACAACTTGCAGCTATAAATGATGAGTTTATTCCTATTCTTGAAATATTCCAACGAGTATTTGAAGATGATGGTTCTGCTGCTTCTGATTATGATAATTCTTTTGTAAATGCTTATATTTCTGGAATTAAACTTGCTGTTATTCCTGTAAATATTATGGTATTAGAAGGTGGTAATAATGCTACTATTTATCAGAATAATCGAGAATCATTTGGTGTTAAAACATATATTGATAGATTTGAAAGTGTTTTAAGTACAAATATTGAATTTGGATTGTATAATAATCTGAATGATGTACTTTATACTAATCCGAAATCTAAACGTATCTTTGAACCTATTTCAAGACGTAGCAAGATTGATAAAGCAGCTCTGTTAGATAAACAGATGTCTGTAATTAATTATTTAGGATTAGCAATTACTCGTGATGCTCTTACTCAATATTATAATGCAAACGATAATGCAAATGAAGTATATTCAAGAGTTAATTCTCTTCTTGAAAATGTAGTTAATGATACTAAGCATCGTGTTAATACATATCGTGGCAAAGAAATTCCTGCACATAATATTAATGGATATTTATATTCATTAGCACAAATTGCTACTTATGATTTTAACAGTTTTACGAATATGAGTTATCTTGATGTTCAAGGTAAACTTAATTATTCACCTCAGTATGATAGTATGCTTACAAAGTTCCTTCGTGGATTTATTACTCGTACTGGTGTAAATATTGAATATATCAAGTATATATTTAAGGATTATCTTAATGACCCAACTTTAACTGCTCCGGGTGCAGAAGATAATATTCTTATTTATGATGAAAAGACTGGTATTGGTATATTCACTAAAAATAGTATTGGTGAATATGAAGTAAATCCTGCATTTATTTCTGATGTTGAACGTCGTTATCAGTTTGCATTATCTGCATTTAATGGTGTTAAGATTGGAAATAAAGGTTTGAAATATCGTGAAGTACAAGGTGCTCTTTATACATATACCGAAGTTATTCTTAATATGCTTGGTCAATATGTATTTTTAACATCTGATAGTCCTCGTAGTTATATGATGACTACAAAACGACTTGAAGTCGATGATTTATTTATTAAAGATTCTTCTAAACCTCGTACTTCAATTCACGTTAAGACTTTTGGTTCTAATTATACACCTGCCGCTGTTGCAGCACATCCTAAATCGGTATTTATTTTCTCAGGTAATACTAAAAGTCGTGCGATAGGTGCTCCAGCAACATCTGGACAAGAATCTATTCGAGGTCTTAAAAATACTATCGAAATTGATGGTTTTAAGGGTGAGAATATTACTCCGAATAAACCTACGACAACAGATTATTTTACTGATGCAGATTATGATGCTTATGTAAAAGATTTTGAAAGTCGAGTAGTTCCATTTATTAATGATGCTATTTCTCGTGGATTAAATATTTATCTTCCGATGAATGGTATTAGTAGTAGATTAGCTACTCATGCTCCTCGTATATATTCTTATGTAACTGAATATTTAGATAATCTTGTTGCACGAAATAAGTTTGTTCGTATAACAGATAATCCGATAAATGAAGAATCTAATATTTTTCATTCTATCGAAAAGATTGTAAATAGTGATGTCTTTAAGTTTAATACTTTTGGACAAATTATATTCCAATTAAGAGATAATAGTGACGAGAATCTTGCTCAAATGAAAACTCGTCATAATAGAAAGTATTGGAATGGCAGAGCTATTTATGATGCAAAAGGTATTCCGACTGGTAAAGCATTTCAGTTCTTAAATATTACTTACATTGAGAACGGTAAAAATATCACATTACCTGCTCATATTGCAAAGATAAATAATGTAGATATTGCAGAAGTTTATCATAATATGATTGCGCAAGTTCGCAATGAACCTTACGATGAAAATCTTGTTGCTAATACTGGTAATATTCGTGATTTCGTAACTGCTTACATTCGTTGGAATGCTACAACTGGTGTTGATAGTTTTGAAAATATTGCTAAAAGTATTTACGATACTAATATCAAAACTGATACAAGTGTCGTTACTACTTTCGATAGTTATTTAGCAGATTTAGTTCAAGAAGTATATAATCAGAAAGCTAATGATTGGATTAAACGTCGCAAAGCTGATGGTAAAGAATATACTCTTGATACTATCCCTACATTAAAGAAAGAAAGTTTGTTAAATAGCGCTCGTCAGCACATTCTTGCTACTTATGATATTATGGATAATGATGGTGTTCGATTAAGTTTACTTAAAGTATTACTTAATCATACTATCTATAATCATAGTATGAACGCTATATTTAATGGTGATATTGAAGAATATAAAGATACAGTAGACCTCAATAAACGTGTAGCACAAGTTATTAAGAATGGTCTTAATTCTATTGATTCAATTTATAACGATACTCCTCGTAAAGTTGTTGTTATGGAAGATATGAATTTCAATAGTAATATTCTTGATAAAATGGGTATTCAAAATGAAGCTATTTTGGATGCTTATCGTGCTACTGCTACAATTAATGACTCTCAGTCTATTATGACTGATGTAGGTCTTATCAAACTTTTGAAAGCCACTGGTCGTTGGAATCCAAGTGAACCTTTGTATCAATATATTACTGATTTACAAGACCCGACTAAAACATTTAATCCTACATCTTACGCTAAGGTTGTAGAACAAGTTAAATTGTTTGGTACAACTCGTCGTCGCCGTGGTGATTTTTATCATGCTCCGGCTGTAACTGGTAATGAAGTTGATATATTTGCTGATGAAGTAGATAGTGTTCAAATAAAAGACTCAACTGTTGTTCTTTTTGAAAGTATGACACGAGGTAGTGCTATTGGTCAATTATATGATTGGATGATTCAAAATAATATTGACCAAGTTAGTCCTATTTCTGCTGTTAAAGTATCTGGTATTACACCAGTTAAAATTCATAATGACCAAGGTGGTCTTGATATTGAAGCACTAAATCGAGTAGATGATAGGTCTATTCTTTATATGCGAGATAGTGATTTTGTTATTCAACAAGATATTAAAGCTGATTTGCTTGATGAAACTACTATTTTAGGTGGTCAGTTGGTTAAGCAGATTATGGAAGGTCTTGATTGGAATAATGCTATCTATAAATTAGACGGTAAAGATGTTACTGGTAAAGAGCTGTTTGATGAATTTCAAAAGACATTAGCTACTAATATTCGTGAAGATGCTATGCAATTACTTTACGATATTGGTGGTATTGATGAGAATGGTGAAATTCGAACTGATGCTCGTGGTGCTATTCAAATTGATATAAATAAACTTGTTAATCGTTTTCAAGAAATTATATCGGATGATGTTGATGCTATAACTATTCGAAAAGCTCTTGAAATTAAAGAAGATGGTCTTCCTATTATGCCTTTATCTTATCCTGTTATTAAAGGTAAATTAGAGAAGATACTTGCTTCTATGTTAAGTAAACAAGTTATTAATAAATATCTTCCCGGATTTCATGCTCCTATTCGAGCTGATATATTTACTGCAAGTAATGAGTTAATCAAACATAATGAGTTCTATTCTGATAAAGAACTTTATAATAAAACGATTGATGAACTTGTTGCTAATGGTTCTATTACATACGCTTCAAGTTTTATTGAAGAATGTAAACGAACTGGTAGAAGTCTTGAATTACAAGCTGAATACCGTGAAGATGGAAATTATCATTATGCAGAAGTTATAGTTAATCCATGGAAAATGGATTTCTATAAAAATATTGGTATTGTTAAAACTATTACTAATGAAGATGGTACAACTAAGGATATTATAACTGTTGATATTGACAAACTTGATGTTGAAGCTCGTCGAATGATAGGTATTCGTATTCCTACCGAGGGTAAACAATCAATGGTTATATTTGAAGTTGTTGGTTTTCTTAATAATAATGCTACACAAGCTATATTCCCACAAAGTCTTATTACTCGTACTGGCTGGGACTTCGATATTGACTCGATTTATGCCTACTATCGCAATGTAATTTTTGAGCAAGACAAATATATACCTGTCGAATTTAAGTCGAAATTTGATGCCTCGCAGGCCCAAATAGGGGGTAAATTTACACGGTCGGTATTTAAGCAAAAGTATATCGAATTAGCTACTACTCCGCAAGAATTTACTAATTTAACAAGTCATAATTTTAATGCTATTGTTAAGTGGATTAGCCGGTATTATAATCCTAATTTAGTACCTACTAATACAAATCAATCTCCTCTTAATAATATAATTGAATTAATTAAAGAGGATTTGCAAGATGTTAAAAGTAATCCGGAATATACTAAAATTCTTAAATCTATTCTGCATAATTTACAGTATGGATTTGCAAAGAATTACGGTGATGTAAATAGTTTAGTTCGAGAATATCTTGCTAATAAGCGAGATGGTGTTACTGAAGATTTTGGTAATTACACTCAAACTCAACGTGCTTATACTTCGGATTTATTAATTCGTGCTCATAAAGCAATTAATGATTTAATTAAGTTTGTTAAGAATGTTAATAGTCAGTTAGCTACTATTGATATTTCTCCTGATACAATTAGTAATTTTGATACTATTAAATCAAAATTCCAATATCTTGTTGAGGATACTGATAAAACTATTATTCCTCATTTAAGTGCTATTCAAAGTAATATTGATAAGGCATTTAATGCTTTTACAAAAGACTTTGTTCAAAACGAGAGTATTTATGAATTGAATAGTAGAGAAGCTCGTGATAATCATTTGATTGATATTATTACAGCTGTTCTTTCTAATCCAAATCATGCTGAAGAAGTAAATAAACCTAATGGTATGGCTGAAATTCAAGCTGTATCTGACCGGGATAATGCTCTTTGGAATTATACTCTTAAAACTTTGAACCCTAATAATCTCATGGATAAGATTACTCTTAATAATATGAGTATGGGTTCAACAGTTCTTAAAGGTCATTCTGTTAATTTCGATACTTTAATCGCAACAATTTCTACTTTACATGGTAGATTGCTTAAAGGTATTCGTCGTAAGATTAGTCTTAATTCTTTACCGATACCTAAAGGTTTTGCTGATAGAAGTGAAATGTACACTGTAAGTGACAAAGGTGTACCTCGATTAACAAGTAAATATAAAGAATTTTTAGCTAAACGATATGGTGCTGAAAATATCCAATTATTGCCAAAAGAAAATGCTCTTTGGGTTAATGATGTTTGGATTAACAATGATGCACTCAATGAACATTTGGATATTAGTGGTGAGCGAGTTGAACTTCAAATGAATCAGTTTACTTCTGGTATTCTTGATGTTCTTAAAGCTGGACTTGGATTTAATCTTAATGTCCATACTTTAAGTGTAGCTCGTGCTATATCGTCTGGTGTTACTATCGAACTTTATAATGATAAACCTAATAGATTCACTAATGAGGATGCTTTTATTCATCAACCTGCTATTGTTGAAGCAGTTAATCGAATGGAAGTTCAATCATTAAGTCGTGGTAATTTTACAATTCTTGATGCTGTCGAAGCAATTCGTTCTGATTATAGTGTAGAACTTGCTAAGATTTATGCTGATTTAATTGTTAAAAAAGAAATTACTCCGGTTGAATCGCATGATGTTATAATGACTGTCGCAAGTGGTAAAAGTAAAACTAAAACTCTTACTGTTGGACAGCTTAATGAATTGAAAAATAAATTACCGAATATAACTATTAATGAAATCAGTGGTAAATATGGTTATCAAACTACTGAAGAGTTATTAGATAATATTAAAAATCGTGATAATCGTACAGCAGATTGGTTATTACGTCAGATTAGCGTTCTTGGTAATTTTGTTGAATATAATGAAATTGCTACTAATTTGATTGACCTTAACTTTATGCTTAAAAGTGAAAGTAGGGTTGATAGTTTCTTTAAGGCTGACCAAAAAGAACGTAAACTTGCTGAATATTATTATCCAGTAAAAGCCTTAAAAGAACTTGTAAATGATAAATATAATCAAACGCTTCGATTTATTGATGAATATATCGAAGAAAATGCTGGTAATCCTAAAGCAATAGATACGATTAAAGCTGCTTTTACTCGTGAAAGTTCTGATGCTTTTAGACGGCATTATAAACCAAAGGATGTTAAAGGTAACCCTCTTGCTGCGATTACTTATTTGGATATGAAAAGATTTCGTGCGGAACTTCCGAAACGAAATGATATTATGACACGTCGTGAACTTATTGAGGATTTAGCTGTTGGATATGAAACTCCTAATAAAGTAATTCTTGATAATGGTAAAGACATTATTGAAAGTATATTTGTTGGTTCATTTGAAGGTTATCTTGATGGCAACAAATTTAATGATACTGAAAATCAAAGTGCTTACGGAGTAATTCAAGCTCGTTATCAATATGCACATTGGTTAATGGCTAATGGTTTCGGTGATGTTTTCATTACTCGAAATCATCATATTGCTAATACGATTTTAGGTCAGATACTTCAACGTAAAAATTCGATTGATGAATCTACTTATAAATATGTTACTGATAGTATTATGAATTATCTCGTAAGTATTAACGGTGGATTAGATAATGGACTTGTTAAAGTTCTTCCTATTTTAACACCTGATAATACTCCGGAAATTCTTACTACATTAGGTATTCATACAGAAGAACAACTTAAAGAACAAAAACTTATCTTTAAGACTCTTTTAAATACTGTTAAAGATGGTTATACACCTGAAAGTTTTACTCAATATACTAAACTTTCACTTGCTCAACAGATTCAATTTATTCAAAAAGATAGTACATTAAGAGATTATATTGAGAAATCACCTGAGTTCAGAGGTGATAACATATTTAAGTATTTAACAGTTCGTAAGAATAATCGTTCTGTACCTTATGATATTATTAGAATCCAACGTGATGATAATGATGTTAATTCTTGGTCTAATATAACTGATAGTATTCTTCGTATGTGGGATAGTAAGATTCCTTATATTGCTCATACGATACGTCAATTATTAGTTTATACTTATGTTACAGAAGGTTTTAATTATGCTTATAATGTTTCAAAATATATTCCGATTGAACTTATAAGTACTAATCGACCTAATGCAGAATATGATGCTTTATGTCGTGAAGTTCATTATCCTGACCCTTCTGTTAATCTTGGTAATTATGCAGAAAACTTAAGAAATGCTGAAAAAGCTGTATTTGATGGAAACGTAGATATTACACCTGTTATGAGTTTAATATCTCGTATGAAATCAGATATGAATCCAGTATTATTAAGTGATATACAAAAACGTTATCGTTGGGAAGCAAATAAGAATAAAGCTACTATTGGTTATGTTCAAAATGCTAACGGCGAAAATGTTGGTACTGGTTCTTATATTGATGAGAATGGTAATACTCAGAATTTCTATATTGAAACTGAAGCTCGATTAATTAATTCTGAATATGCTAATGCAGAATATGTAACTGAAAGGATTACTCGTAGTAAGAATCGTGTATACAAACGATATGCAATTCCTACAAATACAAATAGTCCGTTGAAACAGATTTATGTATTCTTACCTGTTAATCCTTTACTTCGTAATGAAGCATCTTTAATGACTGGTGATATTAGTATTATACCTACTTATCAAGAAGGTATGATGGCACAAGTTCAAAAAGATGATGAAACTATTATAACTGATAGGTTATCGGTTATTATAGATTCTGATGCTATTCATAAATTCATGTTAGCTATTGATGATAATGAATCAGTCCAAATGGATGAAAATTCAGATTTCAATGATGCTAATATGATTGAAACAGAAGATGCTGTTGATAGCACTATTGATGTTGAAACTGAAGATGTAATTGATACTGATGTTGCTTCTGTATCTGATACAGATTTTGAAGTATTAAATTCAATTGAAGTTACTACTCCTACATTCATCAATGTTGAACATACACATTCTTCTGCAAGTGATGTTATTTATAATGAATTAGAATCTTCTGCTTCATCTATTTTTATTACTACACAAGCAACTCATTCTTTTTATAAGGGTTATCATAAATCTGCAATTCAAGTAGATTATAACAAGTCTGCTTATGAAGAAGCTCTTCGTGTAGCTCCTATGTTAAAGAATGGTAATCTTTATATTAACGGTGACGTTCTGATTGATGCTAATAGAGATTTCAATTATTTGGATGATTGGACAAAAACTTTTATTAGTAATCTTTACAGAATTAATCCTATTATGACTTCGATTAGTACTGTCTTAAATGATGGTGTTGGTCGAATAGTTGCAGAAACATATATTGATGTTCCTCGTAGGAATATTAATATTTATGGTGATAATGAAAAATTATATTCTCGTGTTATTCATGCTGATGTTCCTACAAGAGATGGTTTACGAAATTCTCTTGTTGTCGATTCTAATATTGCTATTGAAACTTTGAAAATTATGGATAGAATCCAGAAGTTTTTGAATAATAACAATGTTGGAAATCGTGAGGAATTTATGAATATCTTAAAATCCTTCGATGATGAAAGTTTTGAAGGTGGTATTCAGAGCGCTCTTGAAGAACGAGATATTGCTGCAATGAAAGCTACTTATAGTCGTTTGGCTAATTTAAGTAGTTCTGTTTATGATGCTATCAAGCAATTATGGGCTATTACTAAGGATTTGAATTACGAAGAAATTCGTTCAAATTATGGTGCGGCTCTTGATTACAAAGATAGACTTGTAATGATGTTAAAACTTGCTTCTCATTTTAGTCCATATCTTACACTTGAAGAAATTAAAATTCAAGATACAGTTTATGATGCTGAAAGTGAAGAAGGTAAAGAATTATTTACTAAGGAATTTGGTGAATTAAATAATAATATCGCTCGACTTAAATCTCTTGCAACAAAAGTTGCTGGAATACGGTCTAATGTTATTCAATCTGTTAAAGATGTGGTAACTTGGGCTGTAATTGATAAGAGTCGTAATCCTAAATATACTACTGCGTTTAGTAAGATTAAAGAATATCTTGCTTCACATAATGGTAGTCTTGAAGGATTTAATGCTAATAGTGTTGAAATAACAGAAGATGAGTGGTTAGAAATTCAGCATTTGTTATTTGAACTTGATAAAGATATTAATAAGACACAACTTTGGCTTGATTCTGCTTTTACAACTGGTATTACTCTAATTGATATTACTGGTAAAGCATGGGATGAAGCTAATTATAAAGCTAAGAAAGCAGCTCAACGCATTAATGATGAACTTGAAAGTGCACTTGAAGAGTTCCAACCGGGACTTTCTAAAAATGCTCGTGCTCGTGAAAAGTTAATGCATAAATTCATTAATGAATATGGAGATTTAATCGGTAGTTATAAAACTGAAGGTCTCGGAGATTCGACTGGTACTTTACGAAAAGATATTCGTGATGCTATTTATAAGAATCTTTATACTGACAGCGGATTTGTTACAAGAGCTACTGCTGAAAAAACTCTTGAAATCATTGATGATATTATAAAGAAATATAATGAAAATCATACTTGGAACATTGTTCCATTAAGTGATAACGAAACAGCTAAACATCTTGCTGAACTTACTGAATTAAGTAATCGTGAGAAACTTGTTTATTTACAAACTCATGACCTTATTGAACTTAGTCTTATCACTGATATTAGTGGTAAACGTGAAAATGTTCTTTATAAACTTGATTTTGGTAATACTCCAGTATCAGATGAATATGCAGCTTTAAATGATAAAGAACAAAAGTTACTCAATACTATTCGTAATCTTATTCAACGAACTATTCGTGAATATGACGGTAATTGGATTAACTATTATGGTAGATGGGATGAGGTAATGCCTTTTATTCCTCAAGCTACATTAAATCAATCTGTTAAACAATTTGTTAGTATTCCTATGATTCATAAAGATAGGTATTATACTGACATTGATGGTACTAAACGATTTGTTACAAAAGCTCAAACCTTACAAGTTCCTAAACACATTCCTGTATTTGATATTCGTAAAAAGTACAAATCTGAAAGTTATACTGAATACGAAGCTCGAATCGTAGAATTGTTTAGTGAATGGTTTGATAAAAATAACAAATTACCTGTTACAGTTAAACCTTCAACTCTTCGTGAAATTAGACATTATAACGATGCTGTAATGCTTGAAAATAAAAAGTATAAAGCAAAGGTGATGTCTTATGATATTGTTGATGTAATGAAAGGTTTTACACAAGAACTTTATAATCTTCGTGCAATTAATAATTTTGAAACTGATTATCAGCTTACAAAATATTTAATGAATGAACGTGGAGTTTCTGGTGTAGCACCTCGTGATATTATTAAAAATGCGAATGAACAGTTAAATAATATGGAACGTCGTATTTTTAATTTTAGTAAATATAATAGTGTTCTCGATGTTTCTGCCGGTGCATTATTGCGTTATACTTCTATGACTTTCATGTATCTCAACTATACTGCTGGTATCACTAATATTCTCAAAGGTGTTACTGATATGATAGTTGAATCTACTGCTAATAACTTTGTTGAAAGCAAAGATATTATGAAATCAGGTTTGCGTGATGTTATTAAGACTATCCCTCATTTCTTACGCGATATTAATTCGACAAGAACTGATGATGTACTTGTAGCAATCATTAAAGATTTTGATGATATTTATCAAGATACTCGTGATGTAACATCTTCTGATACTGGAACTTCCTATTGGATTAAAGCTATGCGAATGGTTGATACTGTTGGCTATGCTCCTAATAACATGGGTGAGTTCATTATGCAGTTTGGTATGTTACTTGCTGCTACACAATCTCATCGAGTAGTTGGTGGTAAGATTATGGCTTTCAATGATTTTTATAATGATAATCTTGAAAAATTATTACAAGATGTTCTTACTAATGAACAATATGATAAATATCTTATTTTCAAAGAAGATTTAAATGCTGAGATAGCTCGTGAAGAAAAACGTACTTCAAAAGAGTATTTATGGAATCACGATTATGCTTCTCAATATCTTAAATCACATTATAATTTACTTTCTGATGAACAACGTAAGAAAATTGTTGATTCTCGAAAGACTGATAAAAAAGCTCAACGTGAAGCTTTTGATAAATACAATACTCTTCGTTCGGAACTTAAACTTGAAGATGGTCGTTTGAGTTTTAATCCTGAAAGTGGTCTTACAGAAGAAACTCTTTCGGAGTTCCGTGGTCGAGTTAAAGCTATTAACCAATCATTACATGGTATTTACAATCGTGTAGACAGAAATAGTTTACAAGATGCTGCTTTTGGTGATTTGTTAATGCAATTTAAGAAATGGGTTCGTCCTAACTTTGTTCGTTATTTCGGTCGTCGTTTCGGTCGTATATTTTATAATGAACAATTAGGTTCTTATGAAGTTCCTGTATTTAATCCTATGTTTGATATGTTTAGAAGTGGTAGTCAAGCCTTCAAAGATAGTCTTAATGATAACAATACTGTTATCGACTATATGAAAGGTATTGGTAACTTCTTCAAAGGTGTATCGAGTTGGTTACTTAATGTAGGATTTTATTATAATACTCTTCCTTTAAATGAACAGATAGCAACTATGAAATTTGCTCGTTTAATGGGTGCTTTAGTTTTCAGTGCTCTTGCTGCTATGACACTTGGTGCATTTAAGAAAGATGATGATGATGAAGATAATATTTTGTATCAACACGCTATGTATGCTGCAACAACTTATTATCAACAAATGATTGAACCTATGCCAGTATTTGGTTGGATGGCTACAATAGAACAAACTGCAAATAGTTTGTTTGCTGGTCAGAAAACTTTACAATCTGCATATAAACTTGTTAATCTTACTATTCAAGGTCTTTGGGTTGATGATGATGAACTTATTTATGATAGAGGTATTTATAAGGGACAAGATAAACGTGCAGTTGCATTACGTCAAGCTGTTCCTGTTCTTCGTCAAATTAATAAGTTTAATAATCTCGGTGCTACTATGTCTTATTACAATATGTATAATCCTTTTGGTATTACATTTACTGGTTTTAGAGATATGATTAGTCCGAAAGACAGTGATAATTACGAGGACGAATAGTCCAATAAAGTAAACGCCGGATATTTGCCCGTGGTGGTGCTTTCCAGCCTGCTACGGGCATTATCTTTTGTCGATGATACATTTGTCTAACTGACAAAAAAAAGACCGTCAGAACGCCTGAAAATAGGCACTCTGACGGTCTGTCTGTATTACTTATTATGTTAGTAATATCGTTATTAATAATAACAACAATTATAGTAGCAATTAAAGTTGTAACATTGATAGCTCAGCCCTTCGGGCTTCGCTGACCCGGTGGGGCAGGAGGTTGCACGCCCACTTGTCGCGTTTATTCGCCACCGTTTTCAACATCTTTCGGTTTATCAAAAAGATATTGATATGTTTCATTATTAATAACAGTAAATTCTTTATCAGTTAAAGCAATAATCCAATCTCCTTTATTAAGTCGAATTATATTTTCTCTAAACATAATAAACATCCAACCATCGGAAAAATGACAATATCTACAAAAACTAACACATTCTGAGATATTAGCACCATCCCATTGGACACCTAATAATCTAACATTTTTCTTTACATTTAGTCGCTTAATCATAAACTACATTTTAAGACCATTAATAGCCCATTGAAGAACAAAACCCAGATGTCCCCAGATTTTATCTTTAATATCACGACGAGCTACACCACATCCCATATCATGGTCATAAGTTGAAGGGTCTACACAAGCAGCTATACCGACAGTATCGAATCCAGTTAGAGTAGTATCGCAAACAACGGTTGTCTTTTCACCAAGACGTAAAGAATAACCTTCTTTTATGAAATTAAGTACATCACCTTCTTGAATTTTGTTAGGATTTAAAATCATATAATAAGCCTTTTCAAATACATCTTTTGGTGAGAAAGATTTATAGTTATCAGGATAAATAACTTCGTAACCTTCTTCAATAGCATCATTAGGATTACGAGCACGATTTAAGTCATAAACTATTTCATTACCATTAATCCTATAAGCTGGACGAGCTTTAATCAGTTTAACACCGATATAATAACGCTCATCTTGTAAAATATCTGATTCATTAAACATCTTATTTCGATTTATTACATTAGACCACTTTTACCAAAACCATTTTCACCACGTTCAGTTTTGCTTAGTTCATCTTTAGAAGATTTAATATCAAATACTGCACGTTTCTTTTCAACAATTACACCTTGTGCAAGTCTACTATTAGGAATAATAATATAACTAAAAGGTGTAGGATTTTGTACTATAATTCCAATATTACCTCTGTAATCGGTATCAATCGTACCTAATTTAACAGACATAAGTGTTGAACTTGAAATACCACTACGAGGACGAATTTGCATTTCATCTTCTTCAGGAATTTCAACATAAATACCAGTTTCAAACTTATTAACTGTATAAGGTAATATAATATTAACTTTATCAATATGGTTTTGTTCTAAATGATTCAAAAAGTCATCAATACCAGCTCCACCACCAATAGCGATTTTTATAGCATATAGAACTGAATTTTTGAATCTATCAAAATCTATAACAAAATATTTACCTTCATAAGTACTATGATATAAATATTTAAGTACTTCTTGACCAAAACCATTAATTAAATCATGGAGTTCAGCAATACTTAATCTTGCTACTTTATTACTAAACTTAACTCGTAAATCGAAACCGGAAGCTCCAGCACTTTTATACTCTGGAACTTCCGTGTTATCGACATACAATCCTATAAGACTTTCTTTCATGCTATCTTATTCTTCAGATTGTGGGATTTCACTTACATCTGCGGTACGAATATTATACTCTTCTTCTCCAATATATTTTGCCATTTTAAGGAGATGACGTATAGGAATTGGCATCCTATCGTCACCTCCTTTCTTTCTAACACCAATAAAACATTTAGCATTAGTCATTCTACATTCCTCAGGTAATTGACTTGGATATTGAGCTAAAGCCCAACTTGCAAGCAAAGGAATAATTTCCCAACTACCAGAAGCACTTGGAATTTGACAATTATCAGAATCGAAGCTATTTACAGTACCATCAGAATATATAACTACTTCTGTAATCATTTAGGCACTTAAACGTTGAACTAATTTATTAAAGGCTGTCTGACCGAGTTTGAAAGAATTACCCTGCGTAATAGAATCGAATTTATTGAGATTATCTTTATATTCAATTCCATTATTAATATATGAAGTAACACCGTTATAAAGCCAAAGCATTGTACCGCGATGACTATCTTGTCCGGGGCCACGTTCAATATAATTAATCATAGCGTGTAATTGATTCTTCTTACGAGTAGAAATAACATCATTATCATAAGGAATCTTACCGATACCACCGCATTTAGCAATGAACTCTTTCTGATTAGCATCACAAATTAAATCAGTGATATAATCAATCATCACATCATCATTAATCTTAATATTCTCAGCAGCTTCAAGAATCAGCTTAGCTTGTTCAGAATATTTAAGAGTGTCACGCATCATTTGAGCACCTATTGCTAAATTAGCTTTAACATTTTTAGTATGCTTAAATCGAACCATATTCTTACAATGATTCAAAGCAGCATTTAACGTATTGTTACATACAACACGAATATCAGTGAAACAAGCCTGAATACTACCACTTCCATCATGACTTGTAGTGAAAAGGATATATTTTTCCATTTCATCTTTTGCAATCTCATAAGTAGGAAGTTTAGCAGTAACAAAGATTCGTTCACCAATACCTAAAACACCAGCAGTCTGAATGATAACATCTTTTGGATTAATTACCATTTGACTTTTACAAACTTGATATATAAAATCCATAGCTTCTGTATTCTGAACAGGTTCATACCTACTACCAACAGTACCAAGAATTTTATAATTATCTTTACGATATGTAGCATATACATCATTTACGCGAGCACCCTTTTCCGGAATAATGATAACATCACCATTGGACATATGACAAGCATAGTGATTATCTTCTTTTACTATATGTTTAGCTTCAGGAGGAATAAAACTTGCAAACATCGGAGCTAAAGCTACTTCATAATCCATATTAGCAATACGAATGATTTCATCAGGAGTTTTAGCTTCTTCAACGACAGTTCCAAGACCATGCCAAGGAACATCTTTCAACGAATAGAATGAATAAGTATTTCTATTAGAATTAAATTCAATATTCGCAGCCATAATTAAATCAGTTAGTTTATATTACAATTCAATAATACGAATATGAGCAATATCTTTATGTTCAGCGCCAAGTTTGCTAAACAGAAGTTCTTTCTCATTTTCAGCATCTTTAAGATTCAAAAATGTAAGAGCTTCATTATGGTCATTAATCCACTCTCCACCATCTTTGGTTACATTTTTAAGAAAACCTTGTTTCTCACCGGCGATTACTTTTGTAATCAAATACTTTTTACTCATAGCTTAATTAATTTTAATTTGTTTAATGATAGACTACTTATATATAGCAGTTTCAGACGTAACAATTTCCATATCAATTTTATCCATGACATGAGCTATTCGTTCAGCACGAGCAACATCTTCTTCAGATTCACTGGATGCTTTAGCCCAATTATCAAGTTCCTTAATAGCTTTCTTATCAAATTTAACAGTATAAATATAATCATCACCTAATTTATCATGAATATATCTACCTACCTCTTTTGCTAAGCTAATAGGAACATCAACTGTAATACTAATAGAAGCAATCTTATCTAATTCTTCTTTATGTTTCTCAACGAAAATATTATCTTCCGGCGGAAGTGGTGCTTCTGTTATATGAAGCAATGAAGTAATAATAGGGTCTAAAGCATTTTCATTAAGTGAAACACTTTCCGACTCTTTTGTATAAACAGTAAAATCAGGAAATTTAAGACTATAATTACCAGATTTACCAACTTGACCAAATATATGTAAAGCATCAACAACTGAAGATTTAAGTCTACCAGCTATTTTATCAAAACTTGTATTCCTATCACGAAGTCTTTTAATTTCATCTTTATTATAAGCAATATTAGCTTTTTGAGCATCAATTATTTGTCGATAAGCACGAAGTTTATCTTCAAGTTCACTTTCAGCAATAGCTAATTCTTCTGCAATTTCTTCCGTTATCTCGCCGTCATTCTCTTCTATCTGCGAAACAAGATAATCATATTTTTGCGCAATACCAAATAAATTACTCATAAATTATCAAAATAATTTTTGTTCAACATAACCTTTTTTAACATTATAACCTTTCTCTTTACAGATATAAGTTAATTGTTTATGAATACTATCATATCCATCAGCAGTATTATCAAGATGAAAATCCCAACCAGTATAATTCTCTAAATCACACTCAGTTTTATCACCGGATGTATCATCCATTTTAGTATTACGGAGAACACGAATTGTAGTTAATTCAATTTCATTCTGACGAGCAAAATCTTTAATACAATTCAATTCAAATTGTTCTCGAATATCAGGAATAATAAAATAATCACAAGGAGTAGTTCTGATTCTATTTATAACATCATCAATAAACACTCTGTCATTATCAAATCTTAATAGTTTACCAAAATGAAGTAAACACTTACGATATGTCAGTTGTTCATCAATACCGTAACGATTAACAATATAAGGAGATTTAGATAACTTAAAATAATGAGAATCTAATTGAGATACATTACAATTTGTAACAGCAGCTACAATACGTTTAAGCATTGTAGCCATAGGATATATCTTAACTTTACCAGCGAGCATACCTTCAAGGTATTCAGTAACATAAGTTTTACCTGTACCTTTTCTACCACTGATTAAAATTAATTTACCAGTCATATAATCTTAATTAATTATTTCTTCTGGAAAGTTAGCAAATACATTTTGTCTACCTTCTTGACCATGCAATACTCTTAAAGCAGCTTCTTTCTTAACTGCTAAAATAATACTACGTTTGAATAACTTATTATAAATTCTAACCATTTCACGAGCAACATATGAATTACCATCTGTCATACCGTGACGATTATTAATTTCAATAAGAAGTTCTTTAAGCGTTTTCTTCTCGCTTTCGCTCCTGCTCTCGTTCATATATATACTTTTTGTTATACTCATAAATAGTATTAAATGTTTCACCAGAAACACAACCATCATAATCAGGAAGTTCCTCTTTTATAATATTATCTATAATATTTGTAATAGCAATACAAATACCAAGATTTCTTAACTGAAGAGTACTACCTTCTTCAAAAAACTTGTCTTGTTCATCTTGTGGAACATTACATTTACTAAGAGCTTTAGCAAATATTTCTTGAAATTTCGAATGAGATATATAATTATTATTAGCCATAGTAGTTTATTCAAAATAATTAATAATACGACCTGTTTCATTAGGGAATCTAACAGCAATATCTTCTGCAATCATTTTAGCAATTTCAATCATTTGAGGATGTGCAGCTTTATGATTACGAAGAGGAAGGAAACCTTTATTCTCAACAATAGTGAGTTTGGGATAAACAGTTTCAAGATGTTCACCAATCCACATATCGAGAGTACCAGATACATAAATATCTGATTTAGTAGCAGTAGGAAGAACCGAACGAGCTAATTGAGCAGGTTCACCATCATTAGTTAATTCTTGATATATAGCTTCATTACCAGCAACAACATCGTAGAATTTTTCTAATGAATCTTCATTCTTAAATGGCGGTTCAATTACACTAATGTTTCTACCATATTTATAACCAAGTCTACCTTTAGCATAATTACACCAACGAGTGCTTTCTTGCATAAAACTCATTTCACGATGACGAACGGCTTCATGCGTAACACCTCTATCGGTTGTAATTTTATAAGTAACATTATAAATCTCCGGAGCATTTGCAAGGATTTCAGCATCTGAAGCAATTCGAAGACTTGCATCAGTACCATATTCAAGTTTAGCAATAATATCTTCATCATCAAACAGTAAATGAGAAAACTCTTTACTTAAAAGAAGCATATTATAAAACAAATCATTAACTTCGCTTGGATGATAAATATCATTATAAATGGCTTTCATTTTACGACTATTACTCATAATATCAAGAAATACTCGATATGAAAAACCAATATAATTACCAAGATAAGACCAACGAATATAAGGACTTAATTTAACAAATTCTCGAACAATACGATTCGGAATTGAAACAACATTAAAATAAACATATTCATGTTCAAATATAGCAGTATGACCATCAATAAGTCTATTTTTACAAAAAGTTTCAGCTGAATCAGGTTTGATACTATCTTCTTGTTTAGTACAAACTTTACCGATTAATTCAATCTTTCCAAGACCTGAATAATCACAAAATTCGATTGTAGGTTCTACAACATTCATAGCTTTAATTGTATTAGTTTAGACGCGACCAGTGGGCGTGCAACCTCCTCTCCCACCGGGGAGCGGAGCCGCTGGGCGAAGCCCAGCAGGCGGAGCCACACAAGTTACATCTCCTGTTGCTTCTCAAATTGCGACAGTAATTGTTTACGAGTTACTTTACATTCTTCAAGACTAATACCTATTCTATTACAGATAATTATAACATCCATAATAGTAATACACTGACCACCCCACATAGCATTCCATAAATCATTAGCTTGAACTTCCCAAATATAATACCCACCAAATTGAATTTTATAATTGTAACAAGTTTTACGATTTAATTGAATATTATTTTGTACACAAGCAGCAAAGAAATGAGCAAAATCAGTGAAATCTTTTAATTTAATAACTGCATTATTCCATAGTCTAACAACTCCATTAGTTGATTCATAACGCATTACGGCATAAGTACCATACTGTCGCCATTGATAAGGAATACTACTAATTTTATAATCTCTAAATTCTTGAATTAGAACTTCAAGTTCTTCTCGATATTTCTTAGCTTTTTCTTCTTCAATAGCTTTCTGATTATCAAGATATTCATTGAATTTAATTTTAATAATAGATTTAAGTTCTTTGCGAGTAGTTCTATTATTCCAAAATTTCTTAAATTCAGTATAATTTTTACAATAAGGTAATATAACTTTTTTAGCACGAATAGTTTGCCAATAAAGAATTTTACCGCTAATAATAAGATTTTGTTTAGGACTTAAAGTAATACGAATATTATCTTTAAGATTGAATATAGAAGATAGTCTTGTATAATTTTTTGCAAAACCTCTATATTCAACATAAGTAAAATTAAAAGATTGTGTTCGATTAATGATTGTATCTGCATCAAGACCATATTCTTTACAAATACTTAAAATATCTTTTAATGCAGAACGCCAACCTTTACGAGCATTATTATATTTTATCTGATGAGTTCGAACATCAGCAAATTTTTGATTAGTAACATCTTTTTCAAGAATATGTCTTGTAACGGTAAGATTTTGATTTACACCATACCAAAGAGCCGAAAAAATAGAATAAATATCATTATATATAATATTAGTATTTTCCCTACAAATATTATAAATATCTACATTAATTTTATCTCGAATCTTTTGATTTTTAAGTTTGACAAGTGGTTTATAAAGATAATCTTCAATATCATGTAATCTTACAACAAACGGTAAGTATTTATTACAAACACCAATTTGTTTACCTCTACGATAAAGAATACCATCTTTTAATTCATAACCATATTTACCATTTTCAGCAATATGCTTTGTATGAATACTTATATTATCTATTATTTTATAGAATAAATCAAGTATTTCAGTAATAGTTCCAACAGTTTTCATCACTTTTCATAATCTCTAATTCCAACAACGTTTGCATGGAAAGGTAAACCATTTTTAGTTCTTTCATAGAACTTAACAGTTACAGACTTTCCGATAGGTGGATTATTAAGAATATTTAATCGTTCATTAACAGTACCAGTTAAAGTACAACTAAATACCAAATCATTAATATCATTCTTGAGAACTAATCTAACATTAAATCCTATTTTATCATCAGGATTTCCAGTGTGTTCAACACCAATACATTCAAATTCAGCATCGTCGAACTTTTTGAGTTTCATCATTGTAGCAGGACGAGAACCAAATTTATATTCAGTATGCAAATCTCTAATTATGGCTCCTTCAAAGCCACAATCAATGCATCTTTGCATATAAGCTAACGCTTGATTATCATCATAAATAGTATCACTATTAAGAATAATAAGATTAAATTTATCCCACATACTATGACCTTCGGAAGTTAAATTTTCCCAAATTCTACCAGCCATTACATTATGAGATACACTACTTTTTTTACTACGATATTCTTCCCAAACACTAAACCTTAATTTATCACGGTCTTTGTTAGTTAAATCGGGAATACTTAAATCAAAATTAACAAATTGAAGTTTCTCATGAAGAGGATTTCGAGGGTTACGAGCAGCTCCACCAATACTTGTTACCTTTTCACCACGAATATAAATCTCTCCATCAAATACCATATTAGCATATTCAGGAAAACTATTATAAAAATCATTAAATAGTTGCTCAATATGCCAAATGTGATAAGTAAGACCTTCTTTAGTTTTAATTACAGTATGATAATGTTTATCATCACGAACAAAACCTTCAAGACTGAATAAATCAGTAGGTGTAAATTCTTCAAGCATAACAACTGCTCGAACACCATTGATTTTAGGTTGAGCAATACAAGGATATTCGAACTTACCAATAGCAAACTTTTGTGCTTTCATAGGTTTAACACAATTATTCGCATCAGTATTATATTTAGGTAATCTCTTATCTATTTCTGTAAATAAACCATCTACATCAGTAAGATAATCTAAAGGACTAATATCTAAATCAGAAAGACTTTTATAACCTTGTTTTTTATGTCTTTCGTAAACACTATTAAGTTCAAATTCAGCTTGTTCTCTATCAGTTTTCTTACTTTTGGCTTTAATTACAGGAGAATATGATGATGTTTCAGCACCATTTACTTTACCATAATAGTAAGCTAATCGTAGAGATACTGTACCGTCAGAATTAGTAACTTTTTCAACTCGACCCCACCAACGAACTAAACCGCCAGTTAAATCTCGTTTATATAAAACTTCATTAGGAATCATATCTTATTTTTTAACTTTTTCTTCAACAACAATAGCATATTGTGGTTCTCCAATACGAATCATAAGACAATTCCAGCTTTCAAGAGGAGTCTTATGTTCAGTCATATTTGTAAGATTGAGTGGTTTAGCACAAAAACATTTATACGACCTTTCAATCTTATTATTAAGAGGATTCTTAATAGTTTTAGGATGTGGGAGAATACGCGAAAGAATAGGATTTATAGCTTCTAATGTTTCTTTATCATTAGCGCTAATATAAGTATCACCATCAAGAATAATTTGTGTATGTTTAAAACCATATTTATCCACAAATCTATTAATACTTGATTGGTCAGATAAACGAGAAAAATCATTCATTAATCTCGTATAAGTTTCTTCATCCATAGGACAAAGATAAATCTTATTACCATTATCAAGAGTATTGATAAGATAGTTTTTGATTTTAATCTCCATAATAAATCTTTTTTAGAACATTATCAAAATATTGGAATACTTTACGATAACCATAATCTTTAACCATATCAGATGGGTCTTTAGATTTATAATTATTCGTAAAATAAATTGGAATAGTATTATATCTACCTTGTAGTAGATGAGCTGCATTAATTCCAGCAGCATCAGTATCGAAAATAGTAAATATCTTTCCGCTTAAAGAGTATGATACCAATAACTTGTAGATGTCAGTAGGTAATACGATAGTTTCAGAAGCAGCAGGTATAAATAAAATATCATTAATACCTTTCTCATCACAAATTTGTTCAAAAAGTATTTTATCTTTATAACCTTTTATAAGAGCAATATAATTCGTTGGTTTAAGTTGATGTAAACACTCAATAGGGCAACGATTATTAGTAATAAACTTAGTTTGACTTTTAAGTCTTTTTGGAAAATAAAGTTTATACTTATTTGGATTAACATTATAAACATAACAAGGGTCAGTACCACTATAACGATAAGGTGTTTGCCACTCATTAAGTCTATATCTATCAACAATAAATACTTTTGTATTTAGATTACTTTTCTTAATACCATATTGTTCCCAATAAATATAATCTAACTTATTTGGTTTACGAACATCAAAAGTAATTTCAAGATTTTGATTCTTAATATGTTCTTGTTCAGTTCGATTAAATTCAATATTAGTAACAATCTTATCAGAACAACGAAGAATTATGTCATTACATATATACACAAATCCTTCACTTGTTTTACAATTTTTATTAATAATATAACCTACAACTTCAAATATATCACCTCTAAATCTACCATCACCAAAATCTCTACATATCAGTTTGTCACCATAATACTTAAAAGATAATGAAGGATGTTTATCATTTCTTAAAGGATTTCGTATTCTATCATTAGGACTACTAATGTTAAATCGGATTACATCTTCGGGAATACCAAAATATTTACTAAATATTGTAACTTGGTCAAGTGTATTAAGTATGAAATCTCTCATGTAATCAGTAGTGTAACTTGTGCGGCTCGGCCTGCGGCCTCGCTACCCGGTGGGAGAGAAGGTTGCACGCCCACTCGTGACGTATTACCGACAAGTCTAATTTTAGCATTACCCAAAAAAGAAGGAGATAATAGAGTTTTACCTCCATTACCTCCTTTACAAGTTCCTGTTTTAGTAATATGATAAATACTACTTCGAGTATCTATCAAGAATGTTCTGAATATCCGACGAAACAACAGTAGCACCGGGAGCAGGAGCAGGAGCACCTGCGGCAGCTTCACGATTCTTCGGAGTATCATCTTTTGCAAGATGAATTGTTTCACCAGCTTCAAATTCAATCGACGGACTTTGACCGGGAATAACACGTTCAACAAATCCACGATTAACAAACGAAGGAAAAGCTAAGAACTTATGCGTGTTATAATCTGCAACAAGTTTCATAAACAGTTTCACATTCTTATAAATAGGATTTTTCTCATCATCACCAACGAGGAGATGTTTGAAATATTCAAAGAAAGCAAGATACTGTTCACAACGAACCTTTGCAGGAGCAGCATAATCGAGTCCCGGACATTTACCAGCATTAACCGGATAACCTTTAAGACCCTTAAACTGATTTGCGATATGACGAAGCTGTCCATATACCTGCTGAATAATGTTAATAACAGTCTTTTCTTCAACAGGTTCGCCTTTCTTATTAAGAGTGGTAACCGGTTTAGCAGTAAATGTATAGTAACGGTCTTTCGGATTTGCGTCAGTTTTACACTGCTTAAATTCGATAACAAGTACGGGGAATTTACAACCAGCATATTCCCATGTACTTTCGACACCTTTATCATCCAGCAAAGGTACTTCACGAATATCAATACGAACATCGTTAATAATACCCATACAAAGATTACCAAGTTCAGGGTCGGGCTTAAAAGCTAATCTCCGTTCAACAACCTCTTCTTCAAACATTAATGTTGTCGAACTAACTTTCGATTTACTTGTGTCTGCCATAATAATAATTAAAGTACTTTAAGTTATTAGACTAAAAAGAGGAGCTACTTATTCAATAACTCCTCTTTTTATAATGATAGCAAATGATAGATTTGTTAAATACTTTTAGGTATTAATAATTACAACTCGGCTTCCGGCTCGGCAGGAGCTACGGTTTCCTCTTCCTGCTTTTCGTCCTCCAGCGTTACCTCTTTCGGGTCTACAAGCACATAGACTTTCTCATAGATAGTATCACCAACCTCAACAGGAATAAAGTCACCATTCTCGTCCTTAACTTCCTCAACACCATACTCAACTCGCTTGGTAGCAAGAACAGCAGTACACATCTTACCGTCACGGCCTTTCTGAGTTTCAACCTCTTCCATAAGACCCTTATCAGCAAGAACACGCTCACCTACGGGAGCAGCATCCTTATCCTGCATAAGCATCTGCGACCAAACACCAGCGTAATTAAACGACTGAGGACGACCAGTACCTTTCGTGTTACCAGCACTTGCAAGTTTGCAACCCTCGCTACCTGCCGAAAGAGCAATAAAGAAACGCTCATTAATCGAATCAGCATTAGGCATAGCAAACATAACAACACGGTCGCCATGACCACAACCAATAAGTGCAGAAGCCGAAGCATTCATCGTAAACTTGTTCATACCACGAGCAGTAGTAATTGCCGGACGAATATCATTCGACGACTTCGTACCACGGTTTACAGCAGTCAGACCAGCAAGTTTAGCAGCAGAAAAAACAGACTTTTTCATAATTGTAATTTGTTTTAATTTATGAATATTTTATGAATGATAGATTAATGATAGATTTGCATTACTTTATTCTGTAATAGGAACTTCTTCAAATTCAGTATCTTCAGCTTGACGATTTGCAATAGATACAGCTTGATGTAATTCACTATCAACGTAAATTCCATTTAACTTATCACTTGCAATAATTCTACCACCAAGCATGATAGACATTTTAATAAGATGAGTTTCCGGATGGGCGTTCCAATTAGCTTTACCTTTACTTTCAGTACCGTCAGATTTAGTACCAACGTACAAACCTGCATCAATAGCTTGTTGTAAAGTATAAGGTATTGCAATACTCTCATCACCACGAGTAAGTTCTACAAGAGCTCGACGAGTAGCATACCTAATAATTGGAATCTTACCTTCTTGTACTTGTTTATCAATATAATCAGCAGTATGACCATCATTAATTACAACAAAATCATCTTTCGTTTCTTTGTTATAATCAACAAGTTCATTTGCAAGTTCCTTTTTACAATATCTATATATATAAAAAGGTTTAGTTCCATCTTCAAGAATCTTACGTTTAATACCGGCATCCGTAAGGACTTTATTAACAACATGAATACCAGTATATACTATCTCTGCTTGAGAAGTACTAAAAACGTAAATGTTTTGCATAGCAGCCATAGGATTAAGTCCCATAGACCGCCCACGTTCAACTTTGATTGCTGCTTCCCTATCAAGTGTCTTACCAAATGTAACACTTACCATAGGAGTAAAACCGAGTTCATTACCTAACAGCAAACATGTAACAATCGCACTCTTATTAACTACAAGTTCACTCGTTCCATCTTCTTTCTGAACTTGCTCCTTAAAACCCTTATTAAAAACAGGACTTTGAGCAATCCAATCTGCTAATGCTTCAGCTTGTTCAAATGAATTAATTTGATTAACAGCTAACGCAACACTTCCATTTTTATTTCTTGTATTAACAAGAGCACCACTCACATCTTCATCAGTCTTTTCGACTGGCTTCATTTGTGGTTTATCCATACGCAAATATAGTAATTATAATTGTACCACCAAAGAAAATAGCAAGAAATTAACCGAAAATTTCACTAATATCATTAACCCATACCGGAACATTCTCGGAATCTTGCTGACGCTGGATTAACTTTTGTTTGTCCCTCGACCTAACATCTTTATCACCAATTTTGAAATCATCAATGTAAAGATTAATAATAACACAATTCTTATTAGGATTCATATAATTATAAGTCTTACCTCGTGCGACACGTTGTCCGTGAGTATTAGAATTACAACTACCACCAGTCGTTATGACTTGTTCGATATTTTCTATCGTTAAACCCTCATTAAGACTTTGTGCAGTAAATAAATATTTATAAGTACCATTCTTAATCCCTTCAATAGCTAACTTTTTAAGAGATGTTTTACCTAATCGTTTAGGTTCACCATTCTTATAAGTATATGGAACACCAGTTTCAGGATTAATTACATACCTACTTTCAATAGCACTATGAAAAGGAATACCGTCTTTACTGAAATAATCAGCTAAATCAGTAACCATAGCTATTGATTCATTAAAACAGATAGTAGGAACACTATTAATTTTAAGAATTTCAATAACAGCATTAATTTTAGGTCTGTTATGAATTAAAATATCATTACGTTGTCTAACAAAGTCTTTGAACTTTTTAGCACGTTCGTAAATATTATCGGGATTCCAAAGATTATTAATTCGTTTATTATAATCATTATCGAGTGGCATATCACGAGTCCAACCCATTAATGAAGCTAACATATTACGAATAACAGTAGGTTTAATAAAAGTACTACTGCCATTTCTATCTTTATAATTATAACCAGTAAAAGATGCAAGAACTAATGCAAAATCACTGTCAAAAACTTTATTACGAAATTCTTGATTAATCACTTTATGTAATCCACCAAACGTTTCAAGAGTTTCAGAAATCATATCAGAATATTTAGCATATCTAATTTTGTCATGTTCATCAAGTTCAATAGCTAAATTATATTCTGTACTATTTGAAATCCAACCTTGTGATACAGCTTCAATCTCAGTAATCTTATCAATTACCGGAGCACCTAATTCATTAAGAATAGATAATTGATTTTTATTTAATGTAGAACCAGTAAGACATAGAATAAATTTATATTCTATATTCTTAATAGCTATAAGAGTTTCACCTTGTAATAACTTATGAACTTCATCAAGAATAAGTAAATCAACTTTAATAGGAAGTTTTCGTTCTATTTTAAGTTTATTTACATGATTAATAAGAGTATTACTACTCATTATATCAATCCATTGTTCTTTCGGACAAAATTCAGTAAGATTATCAGCAAGATTTTTAGTAGTTACAGCATTTGGAGCGATAGCCATAATTGTTCGATTAGGATTAGCTTTAACCAGCTTACCAACAATCATAGCTGCTACTCGTGTTTTTCCAAATCTCATTATAAGATTTAGAGTACCTCGACCTTTGGCATCACGCCATTTATTACAAGATATTTCTTGTCTTTCGTCTTTTGTCATACTCTAATATCTCCAATAAACAGTAGGAGCATTTTCACGTTTAAGTCTTTCAATACAATCCATAATATATTGTGTTAGCATTTCACAATTACCGAAGTGCATTTGAAAGACCATTTCCTTTTGTAATTCTTCTACTGTTTTACCATAACAAATATCATCAAATTCGTGCATAACACATTAATCACAATCACGCTTTACTATACCACCATCATTACTAATGTATCTCCATTGATAACCATAAGCAGTTTTAGAACTACCTTTAGGAGTACAAGCCTTAACAATAGCATAATAAGCGAGTTTAGGATTTGTTTTTTTTAGCTCAATAGTTAGAGCATTAGCAGCGTCTTTAGTAGAAGCATAAGTAGTTATATACTTCCCCTCTCTTGTAAACTTAGCTACACGCAAACCAATTCTACGAAATTTAGTATTAACTGGTTTAATATCAGCTATTGCAAGACCGTCAACTTCATGATATACAAGGTCACCATTCATATTAGTATTTTATTAAAAAGGTAAATCATCTCCATTTTCTATTGCACGTTTATATTCTTCCTCACTTGAAAAACCATACATACCCCAGATAGTATTGTTAATAGGAATGTCATTAGCAGGATTAATAAACGATACATTGTCATCTTCAAAATCAACTTCAAACAAACCATCTTCTTCAGGACTTTCAATAGGCTCTAAATGTTTATTATTAGACATAGCACCAAATAAATCACCTTGAACCGCAACCATACCAGCAGTTTTCTTATTTTTACCATATAAAATCTTAGCACATTCTTTTTTATAATAACTAAAATCTATATGATAATCATCTTCCTCAACATAATCGTTAAAAGGACGAATACTACATTTAGCTACAATTCGATTGATTTTACTTGGTTTATTTTTATCAATTTTTATAATAGTTCCACTACAATAAGATACATCAGAAATATAGAAACGATTAGATTTTTGAAGTTCTTCATCATGAAGTTCACCGTTTACAATACTGCGATATATAATATTGAATTTAGCATCAGTCTTTTGACTAATACAATAATCATAAATAGCTTCTTTGCTACTATGAATATGATTTTCTATTGTATCAGCATAAGGAACATTATATAAAAGAAATAGGTTAAGAGCTTTTGGAACAACTGGATAAGCATAACCTTTATTAAAAGCAATAGTTTCAATAAAAAGACCTTTACGTTTAATATAAATATCTTCAAGTTCAGCTATTGCTTCTGGCGTTTTATCAATCAATTTATCATAAGCATCTTGAAAACCTTCTTTAACAGCAATATAATTATTTACATCATTACGAAGATACTTTTCATAATTAGTAAATTCAAGTTCAAAATTGTTATATTCTTGCCACCAATCACAACAAGCCTTATAATCGGCTTCTTGTTCAGGTTTAATGATACAAACAATACCATCAGTATTAGCAGATATAACTTTAATACCTTTGAGTTCCAGTGCTTCAATAAGCATCAAAAGACAAAGTTGTAGATTTATAGTAACTTTATAAGTACATTTAGGGTCATAAAGATAATCATTTATATCTCTAAATGCGCCATACATTCTATTGATAGCAATTTTAAGACCTTCGGCTTTAATCTTATGACGTTTACTTGACTGCATAAGAGCATCAGCTTTTGCCTGTAAATCATCTATAATAGATTGATTAGCATGATTATTCTTAAAAGTATTTATTTCATTAAGTAGTTTTTTATATTCTTTTAGTTCTTTACTTGCAGCATGTTTTGCTTCAACACGAGTGTCTTTTGTATATCCAACAGTGGCCCTAAAAGGATTTCTTTCAAGATGTTCAGGATAAACATCATAAGAAAGAATACCATTTGGGTAAAATGAAGCGACATCACAATCTCGAATAGAAGCACCAATTTCAGAAGCAATTAGTAATCCCGGTTTATCTTGACTATGCAAACCACCTAAAGCCATAGTATATACTGCATCACCAAATTGAAATTCGTGCTTAAATTTATCTTCATCTTTTGTACTACCTACAACGATAGTAGATTGTGCAACAGTACGAAGTAAATCATTGAGAATTTTAGTTTGAAATTTAAGTTTAGGACTTAATATACTGGAAACTTTAATTTTCCATCTATCAGTCTTAGTATCCATAAAATCTTTTCTATCAATACCGCTAAATTTCTCATATAGAGATGTAGTAATAGCTTTACCAATAGAACTTCTTGACATATTACGGACATCAATTCCAAACTCTTCAGATATATCTTCTCGTAGTTCAATTTCAGCTTTTTGACTACGTTCCAGTTCTAATGTAATAAGAACATCATTTACATTATAATCACAAATATCATAAATATCTTCTTCTCTAATTCTACAATTATAAGCAATCGGTAGATTCTGAATACGATACCATTTTAAGCAAATAGCAACTTGTTTAAGACTAGTATAAGTCTTATCAAGATATAAAATCTTTTGAATATCATAATCAGTAAAAGGACGTTTATAATATTTCTTGAAATTAAGTAAACGACTATATCCTTTACCAAAATCTACACAAGCGCAACTATGGTCATATAGAATTTGTGTAATATGTTTACCTTCTTTCTTATTAAAACCTTTTACATCAAGATATTTATAATTATTAATAAAAATATCCAACATAATTTTATCATAATTATTACTGTTATAACCAGTAAGAATTTTATGTTGAATAAAGAAATCCATAATAAGTGGCCCATCATTTCTCCACTTACCAGTAGTATAATCAATCCAAATAACAAATTGTTTAGCACCCATTGCTAATAACAATTTTGCCTTTGCTTCTTTCAGTTCTTCAAGATTACCTTCTTTACCATTTTTAATAGCAAGACATCTTATATCGACAGCTTTATAAACGTCAATAAGTTTTTGGTCTGCTGTCTTAGGTATAAAGGTAACTTCAAATAGATTAGGATATATCTCTACATCATATTCATAAGCATTATTCATAATAACACTACTTTATCTGTAATAACGATATTCTTTACATAATTCAGCAAATATGTCACTAATTAGATTAAAAGATTTAACATATTCTGAATAACATTTGTTACGCATAATATAGGCTGGTGAATATATAGGAATTAATATAGCATCATTAAACCTAACCGGTTTATTAACAACTGATGCCATACTTTTATATTTTTCTTCTTTAAGGAACTGATAAACAAATTGTCCAACAGCAACAATAATAGTAGGTTTATATTTCCTAATAGTTGCTATAAAATTTGGATAACAAGTTTCAGCATAATGTTCAGTTGGTTCAGCACAAACACACTGAATAAGAGTTGATTTAATAGTCCAAGCAGTTAATTTATAATCGTTAATAAATTGACTAACTATTTTAGTTGAACGACCATTAAATATAGTTTGAGTTTTATAATCTGTAATAGTTGGTGTATCACCAACAAACATAACAGTACGCCTCAAAGTGGGCGTGCAACCTGCTCCCCCACCGGGTATCCGTCGATTAGCAATAGATAAATAACATCTTTCACAAGCATTACACATAATATTAATACTATTAAAAATATCAGATGAAACAGTCTGATTAATAAGATTATGTTTAATACTTCATAATAACACTTTTGCGAGCACGAGATAGAGCTACATACATAAGTTTATTACGAATATCAATATCATTTTCTCTACGACCAAATCTCGTATTTTGGAAAACAATATCTGTCAAATCTATTGCTACATTATCGAAAGTAGAACCTTGTGTTTTATGAACAGTCATAGAATAACCATAATCTATGTCTTTATTAATCCACTTAGTTCCTTGAATAGTTTCAATACTGAATTTAAGATTTGTTAAAAAACGATTCTTAAACTTATAATAAACATACCAACCATGTTGAACACGATTAGCAGCTCTATTATAAAGATGTGTTAGAATTTCCTTATATTTAAGAAACGAAGCATCTTTTGTATCTACGATAAGAAATGGTTGAGTTATATGGCCATCATACATAGATTTAAGATTAACAGCAAACGTTTTAATACCTTCATCACTAATATAAGGTCTAATATCTTCAAGAATATAGTCTTCACTATTTAGAATAATTGGTTCCTTAAATTCATCAACAATAGTATTATAAGATAACACTAAATCATTAATATGAATTATATCAGCATCTTTACCAACTATACTACCACGAACAATACTATTCCAATCGGAAACAGCTTTATTCGTATAAGCAGTAATTCTAAAATGGTCTATATTCTTATGAAATGTATCTGAATTAAATTCATCAATAAGTCTTTGATTAAACATAGTTCGTGGAATAATTTCATAACCAATTCCATCTTGTATATTAGACCTATTTCGAACTATATAATTTAGAAAAGTATTTGTTTGATTTTTAATATCATCTCTTAAAAGACTAAATAGTTCAAGAAGAGGATTACCTTCTTCTTGTCGTACAATATCAGTAAGAACAACTTTATTCTTAACAGTAGCAAATGTTAAAGATATTTCTTCATTTACAGGTGGTAACTGAAGAGAATCACCAACATAAAGAATCTTAACATTATAAGTAGTAGCACGATTTCGATTAAGTTGGAATAAATCCTTATTAATCATAGAACATTCATCAATCACAACAAGATTATAATTTTGTATCTTGCTTGGATTAAGAGGGTCAAATTGAGGATTCTCAATATCAAAATTCTGTAAATCAATATTAGGTTTAAGACCATGCAAACTATGCAAAGTCATACCTTTTCTACCTACTTGAGATTCAAGAACTCGAAGAGCTTTGTGTGTAGGAGCTGTAACAGTATAAGACTTATTAACAATATTATCGAGAAAATATCTCAATATATAAGTTTTACCAGTACCAGCATAACCTTCAAGTGTACATTCAAGTTCATTACTAAAATACCAATCAGACAACTTGTCGATAGCCTGCTGTTGCCCCGGATATAGTTGCGAATAATCGCCCGTGGCGGCCTGTTTTGGCCTCGCTGACGGCTTATTTTTGTTTGCCTTAATACTTGTAAGGTCTTTCAATTTATCTGCGTCCATATCGGCTAAAATGCAGTGTTTTGGATATACTCAAATGCCTTACTAATAAGGGTTTCATAATGATTATTACTTATTTTATAAGTTTCAGGAGTAGGACAAACAAATATTACATCTTGTTTGTCAGTAGTTCGATTAACATAAGCTCTAACACCCATAACATTAGGAGTTGTAATCATAACAATATCATAATTCTGTAACAAAAACTCGAATATTATTATGAATTGTAGCGATAGGTCTAACTTTGTAAAAAAGTATCCGGGGTCATATCCTCGTTTCTTCAAATATTGAAGTAATTCCGGCATGGCCACCGAATACTCTTTAATTGCGTCGAGAAGCATAATATTTTGGACTTAATCTTTTGAAAACTTTTTCGTTTCGATTATTAATACGTTCCATATCAAGTTTTCCTACTCCATTTTCAAGAGTAATCCAAATCTTCATTTTAGGAACAATAAGTTGCCAATACTTTTTCAAGTTTTCAATATCAGCTTCAGCAGCACTAAAAGGACGAATCGTAAACCAATCCCAATGTTCATTATCAGGTGTGCTAAATGCAAATGTAGCTTTCTGATAATCCTCATTTGTTATATCAATAGGGTAACGTTCATTATCAACAATTCCATAAAACTTATTATCATAAAAAAACACCTCACACTTTATAGCATGAGGTGTCATATTTGAAGTTTTACTTCTTGTTCGATTAGTTGAATCTCTATTGATATTAGCTTTCTTTACAGGAACAAGTCCTTTAAGTTTACTAAAATCCATTTACCGACCACAACGAGAACATAAAGTATGAAGCATCTGTATAGTATTGTCATTATGAAGTTTTGTAAAATCTTCACGTTTGCACTTAACAACAGTACCACTGGTATTAAGTTTAATTTGGAACCAATGAGAATCTTTGTCAAACTTCGTAACAACACCAACTCTATCATCACGAGAATAAAGTTGATACCTGTCTACAACAGAAAGACTTGAAATCTCAACAACTTCATCAACAATAGTACGAGTAAGAATAGTTTCAAATGCACCTTCATATCTGACTTTTACACCAGCGAACAGTGCATCACGAAGCGTTTTATATTTTCTATCCTCTTCGGGAACATCATCTCCATAAGGAATCGTATCATATAAACCACGAATGATTCCACTGAAATCACTATGAATAATCGAATAAGTTTTTGTAATAACCTTATCCTCTTGTTCAGTAGTAACTTCACCGATAAGTTTTGCAACTTTCTTAGAAGCATCAGCAATAGATAATACTTTACCATTATCAAGATAGACTTCGCTACGTTGAGGTACAACCTTTTTAACAGTAGAAAATTCACCTTCGTCAAGAATAAAATATCCAGCACGAGGTTTAGTTTCAATAGTAATAACTTTTAAGTCAAATGTCATAGCACTTATGAAATTTTAATTTGTTTAACTTTTACTTCCATTTCTAATTGTCTTTCTACTTTATCTTTACAAAGTTGAACTAAATAATTAACATTATCATTGTAAAGAACAGTATCACGTTTTAGGGCTACTTCAAGACTATCGGTAATAGATTTACCACAATAATCTATTTCGTATTCAACTTTAACCCTAACTATATGTGTAGCAGGAGTTAATTGACTTTCTAATATCCAATAATTCTTAGTACCAATCTTAACTAATACTTTAAGTTCATTGGATGAATTATCAACATCAATAACACGACCATATCTACCCTTACTGGTTACGACTTGTTGGCCTACGTTTATCATTCTTCTTATTATAATTTTGATTGTTATCTTCTCGAAGATTTCTATTAGGTTTAGACCTTCTCTTATCTCCGTTATCTTTCGGATTAAGATATTTGTCTATTTGATTAGCATTGAGTTTAGGCATAAACTATTTACGACTAATAAAAGTTAAACAATCATTTGTTTGATATACACTTTCTGTAATCATAGTTTTAGTCTTATCACATTCATAATAAGTCTTTCGTTCAGTTCGTGACTTATACGAAGTTTTACTTTTACAATACTTACAAGCTCTACAACTATGAACTTGTATAATAGGTTGCTTACTCATACCATAATGTTAGATAGTTTTAATTTGTATTTAATTAAGAATTAATTTAGTAGCAATTTAAGTCGGCTTCGCTGCTGGGCTTCGCCCAGCGCTCCGCTCCCCGGTGGGAGAGGAGGTTGCACGCCCACTTGTCGCGCGGGTTTCGTCATCATTAAAAAGACAAGAACGAGGAGTACTCTCGTTTCTTGTTCGTTGCTCGTCAGCATTAACAACATCATTACTAAATGAACGTGTTGAAACTTACATAATATTATTCCGCTTGGCGCCAGCGTTAGCCTTATGAGTATCCATAAGTACTGTCACATTTTTAACTCACAGATTTTTGACAGTTTTGTCTGCAAGATTGTGTACTCGGATTGGTACACTCGCGTCCATCATTTGGACACTTGTAGCGAAAGCGGGAGTTGAACCCGCACGACCATTACTGGTCACAGGATTTTAAGTCCGGCGTGTCTACCAGTTCCACCATTTCGCCTTAAACCTATTATTTAATTCACATTTGAATCTTTTGTAGGAGTAATAACTTTAACAACTATTTTTCTATCAAGTTCAGCTTCTGCTAATGTTTTAGCTATAATAGGAATTGAAACTCCATTAGCATACATGATTGTAAAATAATACGGATAAATTTTAGCATGAGGATTATTGTCATTAGCCATAAGAACTTTGCTAACAACAATAATAGGAAGAGCAAAATCATTAGCTAAAACAGTTCCGGAAGGTAGAGTGATTAAAGTCATAATATTATATATTAGATTAGAATTTACATGAAAAAGAGTACTACTATTATCACAACAGAAGTACTCCGAGATGTCCATTTCAAAACATCAACATTTGGAACACAACAATCCCAATGTGAGCCGTGTGTAGGATTCGAACCTACAACCTGCTGATTACAAGTCAGCTGCTCTACCATTAAAGCTAACACGGCGTAATTATAGATAACCAGCTGGACTTGCACCAGCCTAAAATACAGTTAAGCCTCGACTTACTGCATCACCAATCCATTTGTTGGGTGCATTTATATCTCTGCCATGATTATCTATAATAGTTGAAGTGACGGGAGTCGAACCCATAATTACAGAACCAAAATCTGCTGTGTTACCATTACACCACACTTCAAGCAAACAAGTTGTAAAAATAGTAGTTTAATACTGGATTGCCTATCGAGGATTTCTACTCATTACATATTTTGTTATGATAATGTATTTACAACTTGTTGTATTAATTTGTTACTTATTATTTTTGTGAATAATCGTTACACGATATACCGGCCGACATTTATTACGTTCATCACCACCGACTACGATAGTTTGAACATGACTGATTTTACGGCCTTTTCCCATTTTACCAACTTTATTATTTTTGTTAGCACGAGTGATAATGTGAGGCATAGTTCTTGTGTTTGTTTGTTTATTATTTATGATTCAAATATAATAATTATATATGGTATGACCAAACAAATCTTAAAATTTATTTTGCATCATCATATATAATAGTGAGTGAACCATCAGATTCCTCACGAGCTTTAATTTTATTAATAACTTGATTAATGACAATAGTTGCAATAGCCATTTTGTCTTTATCCAATGTTACAGGACAATAATCAATTAGTTTACGATAAATATATTCAATTTGTTTCTTAAATATACTTGTAACTTCAGGTTCAAACCTATGAATATTATCGTAAGCCTTTTGATTAATAACAAATAGGATATACAACTGTTTATCATCAAAAGCAAGTCTATCTTCGATTTCTTTAACAACATCCAAAACCATTTGACCAGCATCTTGCTGACTTGTTTTGAAACAATTAATATTATCACAATTAATTCTATCAAGAACTTCTCGAACGATATTATAATAATACTTGGTTGAATGTCGATAAAGTTTACCGAAGATATTAACAACTTCTTCAAGAGCAAAGAACATAATATAACAATATATCATCGTCAGATTTGTCATCAGAATAATATCATTATATATGCCTCTTTTCTTAAAATCTTTTTCTTGTTCAGCAGTCATATTTAGCTAATCTGATTTTTTCACAGCTCTAATGACTTTAATTAAACATATTGTTGCAACAATCATAATAAGAATGATATTTCCAGTATTCTTTTCAGTTTTATAATTATCTGCATGAATACTATTATATTCAGTAACTGTCATAGGCCTAATAGCAGATAATGATCTACCTCGTAAATGTTCCGGTTCCACACTTGGAAATACTATATCAGCACCAATACCCGCAGGAGCATTTTCGACACGAGTCATTGTTGGATTAGGGTCTTCGAACTGAATAACACAATCTTCTAAATTTGGCATAATTTACATGACATAAATAACAATTCGAGTAATATAAACTTGTCTTCCAGTAGGTTCAGTTTCAGTTTTAAGAATATATTCTTTTCGACGAACTACATATCGAACATTATTGATTTCGATATAATCGTCACGACTAACATTAATATCACCTTGTATAGGTAAATTAATAATAGTACCTTTTGTTTCAGATATAATTTCACATAACATAGTTTAATCTTATTTTGAATTAGGATTGTAAGGTTTAATCATAATTGCTATTCTGCTATGATGATGATATGTAGAAATAACAGTTTCTACAATAGTTTCATGACGAATAGCAACGATTTGAAATAAGCCAGTTAATGAAATATCATGTTCTATATTATTTATAATATCTCTACTATACTGGTCAAGTTCTTTCTTTATATAAGTAGTTTCAAGGTCTACAATATCATTTTCATGATAAGGATTAGAATCAATGTCAAATTCTTCAGTTGTAGCATTATTATCTACACGAACAAAGATAGCTTTCATATTAACAATAGTATTAGTGCGACAAGTGGGCGTGCAACCTCCTTTCCCACCGGGGAGCGGAGCGGCTGGGCGTAGCCCAGCTGCGTAGCCCTCTCCAGTTGCAACTTATTTTTTATTAGCTTTTCTGTAAGCATCACGAAATTCTCGAACAGTATCAGCGAACGATTTATTATAAATACGCCGACGTTCTTTACAATAGTAAACGATTTGTGCGATACCGTTTACTTCTTTAACAGATACAATTAGTTTAGCAGTCATAACATTAGTTATTTTATGTTAATCATATATTTCCATGAAATCATCATCTGAATAATCGACTTCTTTATCACAACATTTATACGGTGGATTTTTACGATGATTACGTTCATTAATAGTACTCATGCTATCTTCTAAATGTTCAATAAAGAAAGCATTAATACTAAGACAATAATTAATATTATGTAAATTATATTTTTCACCTGTTGTGAGATTTTCTTTTACATAATCATTGAAAGTAATAAATTTCTCTGTATCTTCCCAATCAGAAATAGGAATAGCATATTGAGAAATAGTAGTTTTAGCATCACTAAACCAGCGATACGCGTAACCAACAATTACATGAGTTTCGTTACGAGAATGTTCGCAAGCTATAAACTGATGTTCTTTACTATATTTTTTATCTCCATGTAAGAAGATAAAATCCTGTGCGAGAGCTTCTTTAAGATTACTCATATTTGCTTAATACTGATTATGAATCATTGTATCAATTTTACAAGTATCTTCAAGATAATCAAGATATTTATGATATGAACTTTCACTTGTAAAACGATATGAATACTGATTATGGTCTGTTTTAATATCAACAAGATGTCCATTATCATCTAAATAAATAGACTCAATAGAATACTTATTAATATAAACATCCCCCAAACATACAAAACCATCTTGAATATCATCATTAATAGCTTTATCAACTGCTCTATCTTTGGCCTTATTATAGGTATAAGTAATAGCGGAAATAATAAAGCAAATGATGATACAAATGCAAGGAAGAAAAAACATACTGTTCGACATAATTATTTGTAGTTAAAAGTTAATGATTTTATTGATTCTACTTTGAATGCGATAGATAATCTATTAAAAAGTAAAGCTATTACATCAGCTTCATCAGTTAATATTCTGAATCCATCTGCTGCAATAAATGATGCTTCAGATGAATTATATTTAGTTTCGATTCGTACTTTTGATTCTGTTGTAGAAACTCTTAAAACTTTTACAGTTTCATCGTCTTTAAATTCTAATTTAAGTCCTTGTTTGAGTTCTAATACTGATGATTCGATTGCTGGTGACATAATTATTTACAATGTAAAATGTGCTATAACTTGACCAATCAGTAAAAATAATAGTACAATAGATACTATTTTGATATTCTTAATTACTGATTTGAATGTTGATATTTCTCGTTGAAGTTTATCAATGTAAGATGTTTGTCTTTCAAGTCGGTTATTTAATTCTTCATTACGAGATATGAGAGCTTGTACTTTTTCTGATATTTCACGAGTTTGTACTATTGCTTCTTCAATAGTTTTAGATTTTCGTAAACTAAGAAGTCTTACTTCTGCATATTGAAGAATAAATTCTCGTGATGTTGTACCTAATGCAGATGTTTCTATCGAGCTAAGTATATCATAAATATCTTCGATAGCTAATGTAGGAAATTTCTTATGTAATGCCATCATATCAGGCATTGTAATACTACCCATACCTGCAACGATTGTACGTTCTAATGCAGATATTTTTCGTTTAGGAGATTCTGTTGTGTTCATAGTTGATTAAATTAATGAAATGAGATATTTTGCAAGTAATACAATCCAATATCCTGCGAATAAGAATATTAGAAATGATGCTTGTAGTTTTTCTGTTAATGTAAACTCTGGTTCACCAGTTATGTCTACTGAATTTCCTACTGTTAATTTAACAAATAAATAGGAAATAATAAATCCAATGATAGCACAAGTCATGATAATAATGATGTTAAAAATTAATATAATTGATAATAAAAATAAGTAATATAAAAGTAAAGAATAAACAATTACAATTAATATTACAAATTCTATTATAATTACAATGTTAATTAATAATGAAAATTAAGATGATAAAATGAATGAAAAAGATAAAGATAATATTACTATAATTAATTGTATAAATAAGAATTTGTAATTGATGTAAATAATAAAGATTGAAAAAGAATAAAAATTATTACAAATTCTATTACAATAATTATAGTAATTTCAATAACAAATATTACAGATGTTTTTAATCGAAAAGATAATGAAAATATTAAAGATAAAAATAAAGAAAATGTTATTAAGTTTTTATTGAAAATAATAAAAGAGATATTACTATTAAAAATGATATAAAATCATTAAGAACAATAATTGGAATACTATTTGCTTAAAATTAGAGATTCTGATAGTGAAAATGATAAAGATAAAAGTGGAGATAATACCTCCGCAACTAATTACGCTTTTCTTATTAAATTTTGTCTTACAATTTCATTTACTCCTTCTATATCATTTCTTACATCATTTTCTATTAAACTTTCTAATTTAATTACTCGTGTTTCAGATGTTCCTACTACTTCTTTAATTTCTCTTAATTCTCGTATTAAAATTCGAAATTCATTTTCTCTTTCTTTTTGTAGATTTACAAAATGCGTAATAATAAATCCCGTAATTGTGATAATTAATAGCACAACATAACACGAAATTAATATCGCTTGTGGAATAGTAAATCCTATTTTTTCTAATGATAAACCGAATATAGCTAATGATTCAATTAGAACTAATGTTATAAATCCTAACCATTTCATAGTTTTAATAGTGTTGGTCGTAATGAAACTTAAAGTGTTGGTCGCAATGAAACTTGTAATTTACGAAAAGAATGACGAACATCATTACGACGTTCGTCATTCTTAACGTTAGTTGTTTAGTGTGTTACCGGAAGAGAAAGCAACGTATTTCGGTCTTCCTCGTTAGTCATATTCGGAACACGTCCGAACATCAGACGGAAAGTTTCAACACGATATGCCATATCACCGGCAGCGTTTGCGGCTCCGTTGATACGATTTATCGCGGCACTTTTGAAATCCGTATCTTTGTACTCCTTACCGATAGCCTCAACTATCATTGTTCCGGTAGTACGATAGGGCACAAGTTCACCCGCTTTGTACTCTTTGCCGTCCACCGTTACGGCCTTTTTTGTCTTGTAGCCCCATTCGCCCGGCTCGCCTTTCGGTATTACTCGCAATGTCATTTCGTAATACTTGGGCGGATTCGTAAGCGTGTTTAACTCCTCAACCATATTTCCGGCGTTATCGCGTTCGGCTGTTTCCTCACTAATGCAAAGGCATGAGAAACCGAACATTTTTGCCCTACTTTCGGTAATGCTTAACGGCGTGTCGAGTTTCGCACCGCTTTCGGCATCAAATGCGCGAAGAAATACGACATTATCGGTATTTTCTTTGCCATTAATTGCCAGCGGTTTAGTCTTACCACTGATTCGAACAACCTTAACAACGGTTTCGGTTGCTTCTTTGATTTGCTTTGCCATAGTTGAATAATGTTTAATTAGACTATTCAGGAAACGTTTATTTTTTTCTTTCCTGCAATCTCAAGCGGGGGGCTTCGCAAACCCTTGAATGGACGGGGCAGTTTCATTAGGTACTTCCACAATATAAATACTTATATTATTTTTAACACTAACAAAAATACTTTTATAATCATTAATATTTTTATTATTTTTATCTTGAAAATAATCATTAAAATCATTTTGAAATTTATAACAAATACTTATATTATTTTCTATACCTTTGTAAACACTTTCATAATTATTAAAATCTTTATTCTTTATATTATCATTTCATTCAATCTATAAATCTTAAAAACCCTTAATATTTTTATCACTATTGTAATATCTAAAATTATCATTTTTATTTTTACATCTTTTATTCATTTTAAGATTCATAAGTTTATTATAAACATTCATATTATTTCCGATACCTGCGAAAAGACTTATAGATTTATCACGAAATTTATTATTAAAATCTTCATTTTTATCTTTACAAAAGTTATTAAAATCCTTAGAAAATCCATCTTTATTCTTATCATTTATAAAAAGACTTGTATCATTATCTATAAAATCACTTAAAATCTTTTTAATTTCATTATTAAATCTTATATTAAATTCTCTAATTTTTGAATTTTCATTTTCTTTATTTTTAATTTTACTTAAAATTTCATTAGTTTTTCTATTAAAATCTCTATTATTTTCATTACCATTTTCCTTAATTTTCGAATTAATTTTTAATGTAATTTCAATATTACTTGTAATTTGACCTGTAAAATTACCTGTAAAATGACCTCTATCTTCACTAAAATCTACAATTTTTGCATCATTATTTTCCGTAATTTTTGAATGAATTTTTGAATTAATTGACCATATACCTATATATAGTAATAATATTACAAGTAATATTATTACAAATAATGAATATATAATATATATACAAATTCCAACTCGTAATTCAGAAACTATATCAAATAATCACGAAATTAATAACGAATTTAATAACGAATTTAATAACGAATTTAATAACGAAAAAATTAGTTCAAAAATTAA
>OLGH01000125.1_pt1 | contig 96697 bp, 69 predicted proteins | sample 1604851 | NCBI WGS metagenome assembly OLGH01 (sample SAMEA3888894, study PRJEB22519) | human gut metagenome | biome: human gut; feature: human-associated habitat; material: faeces | place: Denmark | collected 2010 | reverse complement strand
AAGACTGGACGAATTAGTTCCGCAGAGCCTTCGCCTGCGGAAACTCACCTAGACCATAGCAACTTCCGGCTCGAGCTTGACGCCAAAACAGTTCTTGACGCGAAGTCTCACGTCTTGAGCCATCGCGTAGATATCCTCACCCGTTGCCTGTCCGTAATTCACAAGAACAAGCGGCTGCTTTTCCCAAACACCGACGTCGCCCATGCGATAACCGCGAAGACCTGCATTGTCGATCAGCCAGGCGGCGGAAAGCTTGAAACGACCGCCGGCCAAAGGATAAGAAACTAAAGAAGGATTGGTCCGAAGAAGACTTGTAAAAGTCTCTCTGTCGACGACAGGATTCTTGAAGAAACTTCCGGCGTTTCCGAACTTCACCGGAGACGGCAGTTTTCTGCGGCGCAGTGAAATCACGCAGGAGTAAACGTCTTGGGGAGAGAGCTCGGGGAAGCTGTTGATCTCGATCTCTTCGGCAAGCGCTTTATAGGAAGTGTTGGGAACCCAATTCTTGGGAAGCTTGAACGTCACAGCAGTGATGACCAAATGACGGTTTTCCGGCTTCTTAAACGTTGAGTGGCGGTAGCCGAAGTCGCAGTCCGCAACGCCGTAGTCGACAATGCTTCCGTCGGGTCGCAGCACCCGGACGGACTCGATCCGTTCGGCCATTTCGAGCCCGTAGGCGCCCGCGTTCTGCACGACGGCGCCCCCGACCGTTCCGGGAATGGCGGCGAGGTTTTCCAAGCCCCCGACGCCCGCGTCGAGGAGCGCGTCGATCACGTCGTCGAGCGTCTCGCCCGCCCCCACTTCAAGGAGCGTGTCGCCCGTCTCATCGTCGCGCGTAAGCAGGAAGCCGCGAAGCCCGAGCTTCACGACGAGACCGGGAACCATCGAGAGGAAAATCGTGTTGGAGCCCCCTCCGAGGATCGTGACGGGGAGGTTTTCTTCCTTCGCGTACGCAAGGGCGTCGCGCAGTTCGTCAACGTCCTCCACCCGCACGAATCGTTCCGCCGCGGCCTTCGTCTGAAAGGTCGACGAGTGCGTCAAGTCGAAGTCGCGGAAAATTTCGAACGCCATAGGGTCTCCTGCCGTGTGTGAAGCGGCGCGGCCGCTCCGAATCTGTTGCTCTAGAAACCCATTATAGGGAGGCTTTCGCTACAATCAGGTCTTCCCGCAACATACGGAAAAGGAAAAGACATGCCCAGCTTTGACGTCGAGCTCAAGGTTAATGCGGTGGAACTCAAGAACGCCGTCGATCAGGCTCAGAAGGAAATCGGCACGCGCTACGACTTCCGCGGCACGGCCGCGGCCGTCGAGCAGAAGGATCTCGAACTCACGCTCATCGCCGAGTCGGACTTTCAACTCCGTCAGGTCCGCGACGTTCTGATCGGCAAACTCGCCAAGCGCGGCGTCGACGTGCGTTTCCTCGATGAATCGAAAGCCGTGGAGAAAATCGGCGGCGACAAGTTGAAGCAGACGATCGTAGTGAAGTCCGGGATCGACAAAGACCTCGGCAAGAAGATCCAGACGACGGTCAAGAACGCCAAAGCCTTGAAGCTCTCCGCTTCGCTTCAGGGCGACGTCGTGCGCGTCTCGGGCGCCAAGCGCGACGCCCTGCAGGAATGCATCGCCCTTTTGCGAAAGGAAATCGAAGAGGCTCCGCTCTCCTTCGGGAACTTCCGCAATTGATCATGTCGGAAGGCCCGGCCTTCCGACATGCAGTCCTGCCGCAGTGCGGCCTCCTTCGGCACCCGGTTTCGAACGGGTGCCGTTTGTTTTCTTCGTCTCGCTCAAGATCCGCCTGGATCCGACCTTCCCTCCTCTCAGGCAAGGAGAAAATCGATTCCTCCCGCAGTCGGTCCCTGTCTGCAAAAAAGAAAATTTCGCTTCTCCAATCCGAACGCAAGAGACGTAAGGCATTCGCATTAGGTCAAGAAAATCGGGGCGCCCTATAGTGAGGAAATACGCGCCGTTTTCTCCTCTTCGTCGGAGAGGTCGAATAAGAGCGCGTCCGACTCACCCCTCAAGGACTCCCCATCATGTACAACTTCATGGCCGCATTCATCATCTGCGGCGCCGTCGTCCTCATCGGCGAAATCGTGGCGAAACTCACAAAGGCGTGGGTGCCGTCAGTCTTCGTTTCCGCCGTCGTTCTGCTTCTCGGCTACTGGACGGTGATCCCGAAGGAACTCGTCACCGAAGCCCACCTGATGCCGTTTGGCAACACCCTCGCGATGATGCTCATCATCACCCACATGGGGACGATGATCAGTCTCGAGACGCTTCTCGCCCAATGGCGCACCGTCGTTCTCTGCGTGCTCGGCCTCGCGGGCATGTGCGGCCTCGCCTACTTCGTCTGCCCCTTCTTCATGGAACGCGAACTCATCATCGCGGGCCTGCCGCCGCTCACGGGCGGGATCGTCGCCGCCACGATGATGCAGACGGCCGCTCAGGAGGCGGGCCTCACCACGGCCGCCGTCTTTGCGATTTCCATGTACTGCATCCAGGGCTTCGCGGGCTATCCCCTCACCGCCATCGTTCTGAAGCGCGAAGGCGCTCTGCTCCTTGAAAAGTACCGCAGCAGCAAGACCCACGCCGCCAACGGCCCGATGCTCGACGTGACGAAACTCCCCGACGAACAGACGCACGGCATTCTGCACCTTCCCGAATCCTGGAACAGTCCCGTCGTCATGCTCATGAAGCTCGGCATCGTCACGTGGCTCGCCATGCTCCTTGGCGGCTGGACCGGCATCTCGGGCGCCATCTGGTGTCTGGTTCTGGGCGTCGTCTTCTGCCGCCTCGGGTTCCTCGAACCCAACATCCTCACGAAGGCGAACTCCTACCAGATCATGCTCTTCGCGCTCATGATGTTCATCTTCGACGGTCTCAAGGCCTGCACGCCCGAAATGCTCGTTTCGATCATCGTCCCGATGTTCGTTTTGATCATCATCGGTCTGATCGGCATGTTCATCGTCGCCTACTTCGTCGCGCGCGCCCTCAAGATTTCGATCTGGCTCGGCTTCGGCAACTGCCTTACGGCCCTCTACGGCTTCCCCTTCAACGCCATCATCACCGAATCGATGTGCAAGGAAATGGCCGCGACCGAAGACGAACGCGAATACCTCATGGCCCACATGTTCCCCTCGATGATCGTGGGCGGCTTCTCGACCGTCACGATCACGTCGGTCATCATCGCCGGTCTCTTCGTAAACCTCTTCTGACGTCCAATCTTTTCGGGACGCACACCTCCGTTCGTCCCCGTCTTTTAGCAAAGGACACACCAAAATGAATCTTCTCGACCTCGAGCCCAAATACGCCGACTACCAGATCCGGATGCGCCGGCTCTTTCACACCTGCCCCGAAGCGAGCACCAAGGAATTCCAAACCGCCAAGCTCATCCGCGCGGAACTCGACAAGATGGGCATTCCCTGGCGCGAATGCGGCATGCCCACGGGCACGCTCGCCACGATCAAGGGCGCCCGTCCGGGCCGCACGATTCTCCTTCGCGGCGACATCGACGGCCTTGAAGTGACGGAACAGACGGGCCTCGAATATGCGAGCAAGAACGAAGGCTTCATGCACGCCTGCGGTCACGACTGCCACATCTCCATGCTTTTGACGGCCGGGAAGATTCTGAACGACCTGCGCGACCGTCTCTCGGGCACCGTGGTGCTCTGCTTCCAGCCCGCCGAAGAAGTCGGCAAGGGCGCTGCGGCCATGATTGCCGACGGTGCGCTCGAAGGCGTCGACGCGGCTTTTGGCATTCACGTCTGGTCCGACGTTCCGACGGGCCACGTCGCCGTGCGCACGGGCCCGATGATGGCCGCGGGCGACGAATTCGAAATCGAAGTTTTCGGGAAGGCCGGCCACGGCGCCATGCCGCACTGCTGCTCCGACGCGACCCTCATGGCGAGCGCGATTGCGCTCAACCTGCAGACGATCGTCTCGCGCGAAACCGATCCGATCGACACCGCCGTCGTGACGGTCGGGATGCTCAATTCGGGCACGCGCTTCAACGTCATCAGCGGCTACGCGAAGCTCATCGGCACGACGCGCTGCTTCAAGCCCGAAATTCGCGCGCGCTTCCCCGAACAGCTCGAACGCATTGCCAAGGAAACCGCCCGCGCGATGAACGGCGACGCGAAGCTCACCTACAACGCCCTCATTCCGCCCACCTTCAACGACGCCGACATGGCCGAACGCGTGCGCGTCGCGGCGAAGAAGCTCTTGGGCGACAACGCCCTCTACGACTACCCGCCGAGCATGGGCGGCGAAGACTTCGCGTACTATCAGGAAAAGGTTCCGGGCGCCATGTGCTTCCTCGGCGTTCGCAACGAAGCCTGCGGCGCCGTCTACGCGCAGCACCACAACTGCTATCAGGTCGACGAAGCGATGCTCGTGAAGGGCGCGCTCCTGCACGCCCAGATGGCGGTCGACTACCTCGGCCTCGAATGCCAATAAACTACTGAAACGTAAGTCTGATGGCAATGGGGGCGCCCGACCGGGCGCCCCCATTCACTTTGTAGATCCGTTTTTCTCAGGCCCCGAGCCGCTCGAGGACCTTCTTTTCGATCGCTTCGCTCGTCAAGCCCACTTCGGCGAGAAGCTCCGCCTGCGTGCCGTGATCGACGAAGCGGTCGGGCAGACCGAAGCGCATCACGGGAACCGTGAGGCCCTCGTCGGCGAGCACCTCGAGAACCGCGTCGCAGGCGCCGCCCGCGAGCTGTCCCTCTTCCGCGGCGACGATGAGCTCGTGCGTGCGCGCGGCTTCGAGCACCGCTTCCCGGTCCAAGGGCTTCACAAAACGCATGTCGATGAGCGTTCCGCCAAGGTGTTCGGCGACTGGGCGCAGAACGTTCGTCATAGAGCCGAACCCGAGGAAGGCTACGCGTTTCCCTTCGAGCAGCTTGCGGGACTTCCCGATCGGAATCGTTTCGTCGCCCGCCGTCACTTCGACGCCCGGACCGCGCCCTCTCGGATAGCGCACCGCTGCGGGGAGACGGCACTCGTAACCGGTGTTGAGCATCAGACGGCATTCGTTTTCGTCCGAAGGCGTCATGACGACCATGTTCGGAATGCTCCGCAACTGTGCGATGTCGAAGACCCCGTGGTGCGTCGCCCCGTCGGCGCCCACGAGGCCGCCGCGGTCGATCGCAAAGAGCACGGGGAGGTTCTGGAGCGCCACGTCGTGAATCACCTGATCGATCGCACGCTGCAGGAAACTCGAATAGATGGCGAGGACCGGTCGGATCGGCGTCGTCGCCAACCCGGCCGCATAGGTGACGGCGTGCTGCTCCGCAATCGCCACGTCGCGGTAGCGGGTCGGAAAGCGCTTCGCGAATTCGACGAGCCCCGAACCCTCGCGCATGGCGGGAGTGATCCCGTAGAGCATCGGATCCGTTTCGGCGCGGTCGCAAATCCACCGTCCGAAGACCTGCGTGTAGGTGGGCTTGGCCGGTTTCGCGCTCGGCAGAATGCCGACGTCGGGATCGAACTTGCCGACGCCGTGATAGGTCGTCGGATCGGCTTCCGCGGGGGGATAGCCCTTTCCCTTCTTCGTCACGACGTGCAGGACACAGGGACCGTCGAGCTTGCGAAGGTTTCGGAGCACTTCGAGAAGTTCGGGGAGGCTGTGGCCGTCCACCGGTCCGAAGTAGTTGAGGTCGTACGCCGAGAAGATGCCCGACGGAGGCGAAACGAAGTTGATCGCCTGCTTTTCCATGCGTTTGGCGACTTCCCAGAGGCCGGGAACGGGCTTGAGGACCTTCTTGCTCAGTTCGCGCGCGTTCATGAAGGTGCGCGTCGAGACAATCTTCGCCAAATGCGAGGAAAGTGCGCCCACGGGCGGCGAAATCGAGCAGTCGTTGTCGTTCAGGATGATGAGAAGCTTCAGGCCCTTCTTGTAGACCCCCGCGTCGTTGAGCGCCTCGAGCGCCATGCCGCCGGTAAGCGCCCCGTCGCCGATCACGGCGACGTGCCAGCGGTCTTTGACTCCGAGAAGCGCGTCCGCCACCGCCATCCCGAGAGCGGCCGAAATCGAGGTCGACGAGTGCGCAGTCCCGAAGGCGTCGTACTCGCTTTCGCAACGCTTTGGAAAGCCGGAAATCCCGTGGTACTGACGCAGCGTCCCCATGCGGTCGCGACGTCCGGTGAGCATTTTGTGGGCGTAGGCCTGGTGACCCACGTCCCAGATGATCTTGTCGTCAGGCGTGTTGAAGACGGCGTGAAGCGCAATCGCAAGCTCCACGGCGCCCAAGGAGCTCGAGAGGTGCCCGCCCGTCTGCGAGACGGACCACACCATGAAGTCGCGGATTTCCTTCGCAAGAATCGCGAGGCTTCCGTCACTCAGGACCCGTACGTCTTCCGGAGAATCAATGCCGTCCAAAATCGGCGTGTTCGGTTTTTCCATGCATTCTCCTCAGAATGAGCGGTTGAGGACATAGTCGGCGATTTCGCCGAGGCGCTTCGTCGCGTCGGGAGCGAGCCCTTCGGTCTTCGCGACAAGATCGAGCCCGAACTGCGCTTCGGCGCGCAGTTCCCCGGCCTTCTTCCTGGCGCCTTCGAGCCCCAGAATCGAAACCCAGGTGGGCTTGTCGTCCTTTTCGTCCTTCCCTGCCGTCTTTCCCAAGACAGCCGTATCCTGCGTGCAGTCGAGAATATCGTCGATCACCTGGAAGGCAAGGCCCAAAGCCTGCGAATAGACGGCGAGACCGCTTCGCCCCTCGTCGGGGAGATTCGTCCAGTCACCCGCCTGCGCACCCATGAGCACCGCGGCGCGGATGAGCGCCCCCGTCTTCATCGTCTGCATGCGAAGAAGTTCGACTTCCGTGGGGTGTCCCCCGACCATCGCGAGGTCGAGCGCCTGGCCCCCGCACATGCCGTAGAAACCCGCCGCATGCGAGAGCGTGCGCACGAGGCGCAGCACCGTTTCGGCCGGAGCGTCCGCGCCCGAAAGCACGCTGAAGGCTTCCGTCTGGAGCGCATCGCCCGCCAACATCGCGAGCGCTTCGCCGTACTGCACGTGCACCGTGGGCTTGCCGCGACGCAGCTGATCGTTGTCCATCGCGGGCATGTCGTCGTGCACGAGCGAATAGCTGTGGATCATTTCAAGCGCCAGAGCCGCGCGGTCGAGCACCGCCTCCGAGGCCCCCGTCACGCTCCCCGCCGCGTAGCAAAGCAACGGTCGGATGCGCTTTCCGCCTCCGAGAAGCGCGTAGCGCATGGCGCCCGCAAGGCGCTTGGGCTCGCGTCCGGGCACGGGGCTCAGAGACTGAGCAAACCATTCGAAATGGCGTTGACGTTCGCGCTGCCAAGTCGCGAAGGCACTCGAGGCGGAGGTTTGGGTCATATCGGAAACTTTCGGGGATGAGGGAGGAGGAGAATCAGTTGGCCGGCGTCTTCGGGCGGAGTCGTTCGATGACTTCCTGCGCGCGGTTGAGTTCGGCCTGACATTGGTCGAGCAGCGCACGGCCGCGTTCGTACCCGGCCACGCTTTCGCGAAGCGTAATCTCGCCCGTCGTCATGCGCGTGGTGAGGGCTTCGAGCTCTTCGAGCGCTTCCTCAAAGGAAAGCTCTTCGACGGGGCGTTCCGTCTTTTCAGGGGAATTCGACATGCGCGACCTGCTGCAGGTGGATGGAGAGAGACTCTCTTCTCCCGTTGGATAAAAGATGCCTTGAAAAGAACACTTTTCAAAAAAGGCCGATTACTGATTATAGCGGTTCGCCTTTCTCCACCCCGCAGGATTTTGGGGGTTGGCCTTTCTTCCGAAGGAAAAGCGCTCAATGCACGTGCGCGTCGATCGTTTGGGAGGTTTCGGCGTGTTCGAAATGCGCGTGCCCCTCTCCTTCGGGATGAATGTGGCCGAGAAGCACAAAGCTCAGACCCACGCCCGCGAGGAACAACAGAACGTCCGCAACGACGCCCTTTCGCGAGCGCTCCGCGCTCATCACTTCGGGGAGGAAACTGCGAAGCGTGATGAAGAGAAAGGACGCGGCCGAGGCGGCGAGGACGTGCGGGAGATACGCCGAGTGCGAGAGAAAGAGGCCGCCCGCCGCACCGCCTGCAAGGGTCGACACCGCGGGAATGAGAAAGACCGCGATCGTGCGGCCCCGGGGCCAGCCCAACGACCGAACGAGCGCCATGGAGCCCGCCTCCTGCGGAATTTCGTGGAGCAGCACCGCCGCCGCGGCGAGCCATCCGAGCGAACCGCTCACCTGGAAAGCCCCCGCCACGACAATCCCGTCGACGAAGCCGTGAAGTGAACAACCGAAGAGAAGCGCGAAGGCTTCGACGCCGCGGTCGTTTTTGTGATGGTCCTTGTCGGCGTTCGTGCGGTGACCGTGGGCGGCATGGCCGCCCCAAGCGTGAAGAAGTCCTTCAAAGAGCACGAAAAAGACGACGACCGCCAAGGCGCTCTGCCCCACCCGCTCCGGGTCCGCACCCGACGAGAAGGCTTCAGGCAACAGATGCCCGAGCGCGACGCCCAACAACAACCCGCAGGCAAGCGGCACGAAGGCGTTACCGAAGCGGCGGCACCACCCGAAGGTGAGCCAGGTCGCCGCGGCGAGCGCCAGAAGGCGCGTCAACAAGTTGGCCGAAAGGATTTCAAGCATGGGGAATCGTCGGAAAAGAAAACGTGCTCCCCGACGAGGGAAAGCGAAAGAAACTCATTGTACGTAGGTTCGACGCCTTTTGGCGTCGACAGACTGAGGAAAGAGAACGAAACGCGGGGGCTTTTCGTCGGAACAGATCTTTCCAAAGAGCGACCTTTGCGTCATGGAGCCGTCATCTAGAAACCCCTTTTGTCACGCAACCGTAACACCCTTGTAAAGGCCCTGTCACAAGGCTTCCCTAGACTCCATTTCGAACCGGGACGCGATCGTCCCGCCCATGAACGAACTTTTTGAGAGTCTCATGACCACCAAGAAACACTTCGCCGCCGCGCTCGCGTCGGCCCTTCTGTGCATCGCGGGCACGAACGCCCAGGCGACCGAGATCTATCCCGTGGACGCCGCCCGTTTCATGACGAACGCCAAATTCGACTTCAAGGTCGAATTCGACACCGTCGTCGACCGCAAGGACGTCACGATTCAGATCAACGGCGACGACTTCGCGAAGACCTTTACGGGGAACGAACTCTGGACGCCCAAGGAAGCGGATGCCGAAGGGTCGGCCCTCATGATCCGCGACGTCGAGATCAAGAAGCCCGGCAAGTATGAAGTGACGGTGAAGAGCCCCGAAGGCGAAAAGACCGTTCGCTGGGACCTCTACACGACGCCCGAAAAGGCCGTTGCCAAAAACGTCATCATTCTTCTCGCCGACGGTCTTTCGGTCGGCCACCGCACGGCCGCCCGCATTATGTCGAAGGGCGTCACGAACGGCATGTACAACGCCCCGCTCGCGATGGACGACATGCCGCACATGGCGCTTCTCGGCACGAGCTCCGTCGACACGATCGCGGCCGACAGCGCGAACACGGCTTCGGCCTACATGACGGGTCACAAGTCGAGCGTGAACGCGCTCGGCGTCTACGCCGACCGCACGAAGGCGAGCCAGGACGATCCGCGTCAGGAAACGATCGCCGAACTGCTTCGCCGCAAGACCGGCAAAGCCATCGGCATCGTGAGCGACGCTGAAGTGGAAGACGCGACGCCCGCCTCGGTCGTCGCCCACACGCGAAAGCGCGACGACAAGGCCGACATCGTCGGGATGTTCTACAACGTGAAGCCCGACGTCCTCATGGGCGGCGGTTCGGCCTACTTCCTCCCGAAGTCGACCCCGGGTTCGAAGCGCAAGGACGACAAAAACTACATCGACATGTTCCAGCAGGCGGGTTACAAGCTCGTCACCGATCGCGAAGCGCTCGCCCAGGCGGGCGACGCCACGAAGCTTCTCGGGCTCTTCCACACGGGCAACATGGACGGCTGGATCGACCGCCATCAGTGGAAGGGCAACACCGTGAAGAAGTTCCCCAAGCAGCCCGACCTCACCGAAAGCTTCGACGCCGCGATCAAGGTGCTCGAAAAGAATCCCGAAGGCTTCTTCCTGATGCTCGAAGCCGGTCTCGTCGACAAGATGTCGCATCCCCTGGACTGGACGCGCTCGGTCGCCGAAACGATCGCCTTCGACAAGGTCGTGGAAGCCGCACAGAAGTACTGCGACGAACACCCCGACACGCTCTTGATCGTCACGGGCGACCACACGCACTCGATTTCGGTCGCGGGCACGGTTGACGACAACAAGGAGGGGCGCGACATGCGTGAAAAGGTGGGCGTCTACGCGGCCGCGGGCTATCCCAACTACAAGGATGAAAACGGCGACGGCTTCCCCGACGACTTCGCTCCCTCGAAGCGCCTTGCGGTCTTCTTCGGTGCGCACCCCGACTACTACGAAACCTATCGTCCCCACCCCGACAAGACCTTTACGCCGGCGGTGAAGAACGAAAAGGGCGAGTACGTCGCCAACGAAGCCTACAAGAACGAGCCCGGCGCTCACTTCGTCGAAGGCAACCTCCCGCGAAGCGAAAGCCAGGGCGTGCACACGGTCGACGACCTCGTCGTCACGGCCCGCGGCCCCAATGCCGAAGCGATCCGCGGCTTCATGAATTCGACGGAAATCTTCCGAGTCATGGCCGAAGCCCTCGCGCTCGGCCGTTAAGTCCCTCTTGGGCGATCCAGGGCGCCCTTCGCCGGGCGCCCCTTGCGCGGGCGTTTCTCCCGTCCTTCGTGAGAGGCGGAGAGCGCCCGGTTTTTTCTTCCCGACGCGGCGGGACCGTGCTCCCCGGAGCACCGTTTCTTGCCGGGGTCCTTTTTCTCATCGACCCGTATGAACCGAAGAACCTTTCTTTCCGCGGCGCTTTGCGGCGCCCTTGCCGCCCTCTCCGGCCCCGCGTCCGCGGCTTCGCATCCCTCGCTTTCCTTCGACGAAATGTATTCGGGCGTGAGCGTCCTGGGCCTGCAGTTCTCCGACAAGCTCAAGAGCCTCGCGGGCGGTCCCGTCGCCGTGCGGGGCTTTATGGCGCCGCCCCTGAAGGCGGACGCCAAGTTCCTCGTCCTGACGAAGGAACCCGTCAGCCTTTGCCCCTTCTGCAATTCAGATCAGGACTGGCCCGACAACATCATCGTGGTGTACCTGAGTGAAAAGACCGAATTCGTACAGAACAACCGCCTGATCGAAGTGCGGGGGACGCTTCAGGTGGGCTCCTTCACGGACGAGGAAACGGGATTCGTGAGCCTCGTTCGGATCGTCGACGCAACGTTCGAGGTCGTGTGATGCGGCTTCTTCTCGAAAACGTGCGCGTGCGCGCGGCCGACGGCACCGCCGAAAGAACGCTCCTTTCCGTCGACCGCTTCACCCTCGCCTCGGGCGAACGTCTCGGCCTCAAGGGCGCATCGGGGTCCGGCAAAACGACCTTTCTCAAGACGATCTCCGGAATTCTGCGCGCCGAAGGCTCGGTCCTTTGGGACGACACGGACCTTTCGCGCCTTTCGGAAGCCGAGCGCGATGCCTGGCGCGGTCGCAACGTCGGTTTTCTCTTTCAGGACTTCCGGCTCTTCGACGGCCTCAACGCACTCGAAAACGTGCTGCTTCCCGTCACCTTCACTCGCTCGATCACGGACGCCGACCGCCGGAGGGGAGGCGAACTTCTCGCGCGCTTCGGCGTTCGTCCGCAGACAGAAGCGTCGCGCCTTTCGCGAGGCGAAATGCAGCGGACGGCCCTCGTGCGGGTGCTTCTGCAGTCCCCCGCCGTGATCCTCGCCGACGAACCGACGGCGAGTCTTGACAAACTCAATGCGCGCGCCGTGATGGCGGCGCTCATGGAAACCGCCGAGGAACTCCGAAGCACCCTCATCGTCGTGACGCACGACCCGGAAATGCTCGCGACGCTCCCGCGCGTCGCCTCGATTGAAGAAGGCCGATTGAAGGAGGCGTCATGAACGTTCTGCTCTTTTGGAAAAACGAACTCCGCGTCAACCGGGGCGTCTTGATCGGCCTCTCGCTTCTTCTGACACTCGCCGTGGCGCTGGCCGTCGCCGCGTCGGAAACGCGCAGCATGCTCCGCACCGCGAGCGCCGCGGCGGCGGAGCGCTTCGACCTGCTCGTGGGCGCCAAGGCGAGCCCCACCGCGCTTCTCTTCGGAACGGTGTATCTCAGAGACGAAGCGCTTCCGATCGTCCCCGCCGAAACGCTCCGACTCTTTCAAAACCAAAAGGACGTGCGTTGGGCCGCGCCCGTCGCCTTCGGGGACCGCGCGGGCGAAGCGCCTCTCGTCGGCACCACCCGTACGCTCGTCACCTTCGGAGACACCCTGCCGCTCTCCGAAGGGCGCGTCTTTTCCTCGCGCTTCGAAGCCGTGGCGGGCGCTTCCTCGGGCTTCAAAGTCGGCGACGAAGTGCGCCCCGTGCACGGTCGCGTCGAAGGCGCGGGACACGAACACGACACGCACTTTGAAGTGGTCGGCGTGGCGCCTCCCACGGGCACGCCCTGGGACCGCGCCGTCCTGATTCCGATCGAAGCCGTCTGGGCCGTGCACGAGCACGCCAAGCCCGGCGAAGAACACGCGCACGAAGAGCCCTTTGAATCGTGGATGACGGGCGACCTCTCGAAACTCCCCGGCTTTTCCGCGGTCGTCGTGAAGCCCGCCACGATCGCGGGCGCCTACAAGCTTCGTCAGACCGCCAACGCCGCCCACGTCACGGACGCACGGGGTCTTCCGGTCAACCTCATGGGCGTCTTCACGGGCGAGGTGCTCGTCAACCTCTACGCCGTCCTCGGAAACGCCTCGGTCGCGCTCGACGTCCTCACGGCCGCGGCGGTGCTCATCGCCCTTGCCGCCGCCGTGATCACCGGGGGCGTGCTCGGGCGGCTGCGCCTTCCCGTCTTTCTGCAGCTTCGCACCATGGGCGCGCCGAGACGCTACGTCGCCCTTGTGGTGTGGCTTTTGATCGTCACGGTGGCCGCTTCGGGCGCTCTCGCGGGCCTCGTTCTCGGCACGGCGGGCGCCTTCGGCGCGGGCCTCGCGCTCACGCACGAAACTGGGATCGCCATGTCGCCCGCCCTTGCGGGAGCGGAAGCAAAAATCATCCTCACGACGCTTGCCGCGGGCGCCCTCTTTGCGCTCCTTCCCGCCGTCGCCGCGGGACGAGCCAAACTCAACTGACCCCCCTTTCTCTTTGCCTTCTCACCGCGTCCGCCTTCGGCGGGCGCGTCTTTTTCTTTGCGCGCGGACTTTTCTCTTCAGGCGCGCAAACGCACGGAAAAGGGCGCCTTCCCCGTCATCCTCCTGTCACGAAAGCTTCACCGAGATGTCACCCTCCTGAGATCGGAATGTCACAAGGCTTGGGCACAATCCCTCCCGTCCATCCACAAAGACACACGACAGGAGACTTTTGAATGAACACCCTCAACCGCCGCAACTTCCTCACGACCGCCGCCGCGCTCGGCACCTTCACGCTCTTCGGCACCGCGCCGATCGCGCACGCCGCCGCGGCGCCCAAAACCGCCCGTTCGATCGGCGACGTGCTCTCGATGAGCCCGATCGAGGTCGCGCAGGAAAGCGACGTCGTGCAGACGGCCTGGAAGATGATTCTTGAGAGCGCGAAGAAGCTGCAGAACGCCGAAACGCGCGCCGCCGTGCTCAAGATTCTCGAAAATCCCGCCCCCACGATCGTCAACGGCGACGAATCCACGATCCGCGCCGTCCTCGTTGAAAAGGGACTCCTTGACGCGAAGCGCACGAAGGTCTTCCCCGAAAACGGCAACGCCTCGGCCTCGCCGCAGCCCTTCTGGTCGGCCCCGGGTTCGGGCTTCGCCTCCCACCACGCCTATCCGGGCGGTCTCGTGACGCACACGGCGCTCAACGTTCTCTCTGCCGAAAACCTCTACCGCAGCTACGTGGACGTCAACGGGCTCGAGCTCTCCTACGACGACGCCGTGGGCGGCGAAATCCTGCACGACCTGCACAAGCCCTGGGTCTTCCAGTGGCTCGAATCGGGCGAATGCCGCAAGGAAGAAACGCTCGCCGCCACGGGCGAACACCACGTCCTCTCGATCGCCGAATCGATGAAGCGCAATCTCCCCGCGACCATCGTCGTCGCGCAGGCCTGCGCCCACGAACACCCCGCCTCGAAGGAAGGCGAAAAGCTCGTCGTCGGCTGGATTGAAGCCGCCGCCGTCATCGCCGGACGCGATCCCGTCGCCTCGGGCTATCTCGCTCCGGACCGCAAGACGATTCCGCTGCCGCGCCGCATGGAAGGCTGGGTCGTGCACCTCGCCGACCATGACTGGGTGATTTCGTCGTCCGCCTGCAAGTGGTCCGTGGAAGCCCTGAAGACCCTTGCGAGCGAACTCTACGGCGTCAAGGACGACAAGACCTTCAACGCGGTTCGCAACTACGTTCTCGCGAACCTCACCGCGATGCGCCTCTACGGCATCCTCTCGTCGCGCGGCCGCAAGGCCTTCGCCGACGAAGTGGCCCGCGTCCTCAAGGCGTAACCTCTTCTCCGTTGTGTCCCGGAGCGAAGCGGCTCGGTCCTCTGCGGCCGGGCCGTTTCGTCATGAAAGTCACAGAAGTTTTGGAAAGGGCCCGCACCGAGCGCGGGCCCGTCGTTCTTTCGCCCCTTCGTCAGGCGGCAAGGAGCGCGAGGATTTCGTCGCGCGTGAGGCGGCTCGAAACGTCGGAGCCTTCAAGGAGCGCGTCGGCGAGCGACTTCTTCGTTTCGTGAAGCGTCAGAATGCGCTCTTCGATCGTGTCTTCGGCGATGAGGCGGTAGATCGTCACGGGATTCTTCTGTCCGATGCGGTAGGCGCGGTCCGAGGCCTGATCCTCGACCGCAGGGTTCCACCAGGGATCGAGATGCACGACGTAGTCGGCGGCCGTGAGATTCAAGCCCGTTCCGCCCGCCTTGAGGCTGATGAGAAAGAGCGGGGCCGTGCCCGTCTGAAAGGCTTCGACGAGGGCCTTTCTCTCCTTCGCGGGCGTCGCCCCGTCGAGATAGAGGTAGTCGATGCCGCGCGCTTCGAGCTCCTGCCGGATGAGGGCGAGGTGGCTCGTAAACTGACTGAAGACGAGCGTTCTGTGCCCGCCCGACATCAGGTCGGAGACGAGGTCGAGGAAGGCCTCCGACTTCGAGGAAGCGAAAGTGAGACTCTCGTCGACCAACTTCGGGTGACAGACGGCGCGGCGCAGCTTCGTGAGTTCGGCAAGCGCCTCAAAGGACGTGATGACCCCCGCTTCGAGGCCGTCCGCCGCGCGTTTGCGAAGCGTTTCGTAGAGCGCCCGTTCGTCGTCCGACAGGGTCACGCGAAGCGTGATTTCGGTCTTTTCGGGAAGTTCTTCGAGCACCTCCGCCTTGGTGCGGCGAAGGAGGAAGGGCGAAATGAGGCGCTTCAGCTTCCTCTGACGATCGCGGTCCCGCCCCTTTTCGATCGGCACGATGTAGCGTTCGGAAAAGTCCTCGTAACTCCCCAGAAGCCCCGGATTCGCGAATTCGAAGAGGTTCCAGATTTCGCTCAGGTGGTTTTGGAGCGGCGTCCCCGTCAAGAGAACCCGCGCGTCGCTCGTGAGCCGCATGGCGGCCTTCGACATCTTCGCGCCGCGGTTTTTGATCGTGTGCGCTTCGTCGAGCACGGTCGTCGCCCACGTGCGAGAAGCGAGCAGATCCGCTTCCGACGTGAGTACGCCGTAAGTGACGAGAAGAACCTCGTTTTTGCCGGCCTTCTTCACGGCCGCCGCGCGGTCCGACTCGCGGTTGAAGACCGTGACTTTCAATCCCGGCGCAAAGCGCGCGATCTCCTCCACCCAGTTGTAGAGGACCGCTGCGGGCGTCACGATGAGGGCGGGACCTTCCTTTGCGCGCGCCAGAAGGAGCGCGATCGTCTGCACGGTTTTTCCGAGCCCCATGTCGTCCGATAGAAGCGCACCCGCGCCCCAGGCGGAGAGCCGCACGAGCCACTCGAAGCCCTCCGTCTGGTAGTCGCGAAGTTCCGCGCGCAGACCTTCGGGGACTTTGGGAACGAGGGATTCGGCCGCCTCGATGCGCTTCACGATGGTTTGGAAGGCTTCGTCCGTCTTGAGCGCCACGCCCTCTTCGCGGAGATCTTCGAGAAGCCCTGCACGGAAGGCGGAGACCTTGACCTGGTCCTTCTTTTCTTCGAGCGACACGCCTTCGAGACGCTCGAGCGCGCGGCGGAAGGATTCGGTAAGCGCCACGTATTCCTTGTCGCTGAGTCGAATGAAGTTGCCTTCGGCCGAGCGGATGCGGTTCAACAGTTCGGCCACCGTGAGGACCGAACGGTTGTCGAGCGTGACGCCGCCCTTCATCTCGAACCAGGAGCCCAGACTCGTGAGGCTCAACTCAAAACTGTCAAAGGAAAGCGGCGAGTGCCGCACGACGACCGTTTCGCCTTCGGGCCACTCGAGCACGGCTTCCTTCGGATGTGCGCGCACGGCGTCGAGAAACTCGAGCGTTTCGCGAAGCGGCGCATTCCAATCGGTGTCGTCCTCGCGCACGTCGTCCAGCGTCGCGAGAGCCTCTTGCATCGTTTGCCAGTTTTTCGCTTCGGCCTTCAGATCGCGAACGACCTGCAGGGCTTTGCCCTGCACGTTGAAGGCGACGGTTTCTTCGCCCAGACCGGGCCGGCACACGAGCCTTTCCTTCGCGAGCGGCCGAACCAACGCCGAGATGCGAAAACGGTCGCCCTGCGGACGCACGCGGAAGGTGACGCGGGCGTCGCCCTTCTTTTTCTCCAGCGCCGTCGACTGCTTCAAAAGGTCCGAGAGCACGGGCGTGCGGCTCGAGAGACCTTCGAGATACTTCGTGAGACGCGCCTTCGCTTCGGTCGGAAAGAGAATTTCGCTGCCCTGCGTTGCCGAAAGAATTTCGCGCTCCTCCTTGGAAGGCCGCACCACGACGATCGCCCCGTCGGGACGATTCTGCACGTCGCAGAGATACCTCCGGTCGAAATCATCCGAGAGGTTCGAATGTACGGCGTACCCTCCTTCCTCCTGCGTGACGAAGAGACTGAAGGGCTCTTCCACCACTTCGAGGCGGCGATCGGGGTCCGCAGCGTCGAAGACGCGCTCGCAACCGATGAGTTCGATCAAAGCCTTGGTTGGGCTGATCGCCCAAAGATTTTTTCTGTCGCCCGGGTGGTAGACGGCCTGCGCCACGCGCAGATCGCGTTCGTCCATCTCCGCCGTCCCCTTGGCGAAGGCGGAGACCGTCAGCGGCGTCCCCTTGCTCCAGGTGAGGCCGTCGTCCTTCGTTTTTCTGAGCCGAAGCGAGAGTTCCCGGCTCCGGCGGTCCCAGAGATAGGCGACGGCCGTGCGCACGACTCCCTTCGGCTGAGCAACCTTGCGCTCCGCTTCAGCCGTCCTGCCAAGCCCTTCGAGCCGCTCGAGCAGGACTTCCCACTCGGCCTTCTTTTCAAAGCGCGGCAATAGGGCGGGCATGCGGTACGTCTCGGCATACTGCCCCTCCCTCTCATCGCGAAGCGCACGAGCGACTTCCGCGCAGAAGGCTCGCCAAAGGGCGGGGAGCGAATCGAGACGAACGGCCGACACGAAGTTTTGTTCGTGACGGAAGGCGTAGAGAGCAATGACGGTAAGGAAAGCCGAAAGGGAGCAAACGTTTTGATCGAGCTGCCAACCCGCATGGCGGGCCATGTCGTTGACAAGGAACAACGGGATCTCTTGCGAAAGTCCGTGCATCAAAAGGAGTTTGAGCGCATCGAAGTCATTCGTCTCGGCCACTTTCTTGAGGCCGAGCAACTGCGTCATCTTCCGAATGACCTTCGGATTCTCGCGGTTGAGGTAGAGCGTGATCCCGTAGAACCAGTTGAGCTCAGGTTCCTCAAAAAGCCGTTTGCGGCCGCCGCGGTATGTTTTGAGAACCTTTTCAAAAGCGCAGAGAGCCGCAGTCGGATTCTGTTCCTCGGCCAGGGCGATGATTCCTTCGAGTGCGTGCGCCCAAAAACTTCCCCGGGTTTTCTCCAGAGCCGCCCGGGGATTTCCGTGCGCGAGGAAATCCTCCCGAAAAACGAACCAATCGTGCACGACCGCGCCGATTTCCTTGTTCTTGAAGGAGGCGAGGAAAAGCGCGCGTCCCTCTTCTCCCCACAACTCCTCGGCGCTTTGATTCGGATGCGTGAGACAAAGCTCCTCAAACAAACCGACGAGGAGCTCGTCGGGGAAAAGAGACGCGAGAGGGCGGTATTCTTTCTCCTTGACGGCCAAAGCGATCAATCCGATACCGTATTGTCTTCCCCACAGTTGCAGCATCTGCGTGTCGATCCGGTTCCAATATTGGCTCGCCTTCGCAGAGTCCCCCTCCTCGAAGGCCTCGATGCCGCAGAGAAACAGGATGGTGGCGTCGTCGAAATTCGTGCCGCTGAAATCTCCCTGCCGACACCTCACGAGCACTTCGGAGTAAAAGCAACGGGCCCGTTCGGCGCAGTCCAACACGCTCTTGGCGGAACCGTTTTCCAACAGGTACCCCAACCCCAGAGAGGTCAGCTGCAGACGCTCGTCCCAACTGTAGTAAGCGTCCCTCGAGACTTCCAAGACCCACCCTTTCTCGACAGCTTCCTGAAGAATCTCCCGAGCGCGGACGCGGGAGATGCTCAAGTTTTCGAGTCGGTACTGCAGAAGGCTCGAAGAATATTCTCCACCGCCGCACAGCGTGACGGCGAGCAGGGAGAGCATTTCCTCCCGGGTCGCGGGCTCGGGCAGGGACGGTTCCTTTCGGTTCTTGGATCGGATCACGTGGAACTCCGTATAACGATGGAAAACCAGCATTATCGCAGAGTGCTGCGAGCGATACCGCTTCGGGCACGGCCAAAGCACGGTCAACGCTTGCCTTCCGCTTGCGATTCGAAACGTTTCGTCATGCCTTTTTCGGGCGTCCTTCGCTAGAATGGCCGCAACAAAGTTGAAACCCCTCTTTTGATCAAAGGAATTTCCTCATGCACAGCGCCTTCCGCTTCGCTCTCCTCGCCTCCTCCGCTCTTTTGCTCTCGGCCTGTGCGACGCAGGGCTCCGATATCGGGAACGCCCTCGCCGGCCGCAGCTTCACGTGGGATGCCTCCGCCGTCGCCCAGGCCGAACAGGCGCCGTCGCTTGCCTTCTCCGAAGACGGCCGCGTCTCGGGCGTCTCGGGCTGCAACCGCGTGATGGGGTCCTTCACGGTGGAAGACGGCAAGTTCACCTTCTCGAAGATGGGCACGACCATGATGATGTGCTCGCCCGACTCCATGAAGGTGGAACAGGTATTCCTTGAAAATCTCGGCAAAACGCAGGGCGCCTCGCTCACCGAAGAGGGCGTCCTCGTCCTGACCGACGCCTCGGGCGCGGAACTCATGCGCCTCACGCCCGCGAAGTAATCCGCCCTTTTCCTTTGAAAAAACGGGGACCGCCGACGGTCCCCGTTTTCGTTCGGGCTTTTTACGTTCAGTGCGCCTCGCCCCAGTTGGCGCCCGCCCCCACTTCGGCGAGCAACGGCACGCGCAGTTGCGCGACCCCGGCCATGATGGCGGGGAGCTTTTCCATCACGACCGCCTTCTCTTCTTCGGGGACCTCGAGAATGAGTTCGTCATGCACCTGAAGGATGAGTTTCGAGACGAGCCCGTCCTTTTCGAGCCACTCGGCCACGCGGCACATGGCGAGCTTGATGAGGTCGGCCGCCGTCCCCTGCATCGGGGCGTTGATGGCTGCGCGTTCGGCCGCCTGCCGCACGGGGGCGCGGTTTGATTCGATGTCGGGAAGCCACAGACGGCGCCCGAATTCCGTCTCGACGAAACCGCGCTCGTGCGCTTCGCTTCGCATCCGCTCCATGTAGCGCTTCACGCCCTGATAGCGCGTGAAGTACTTGTCGATGTACGCCTTCGCCACCTTGCGGTCAAGCCCGAGGTTGCGCGCGAGCCCGAATTCGCTCATCCCGTAGATGAGTCCGAAGTTGATCACCTTCGCCATGCGGCGCTCGTCGGGCGTGACGTCCTCCACTTTGCGTCCGAAGACTTCCGCCGCGGTCGCGCGGTGAATGTCTTCTCCGCGCGCAAAAGCGGCGAGAAGCCCTTCGTCGCCCGAGAGATGCGCCATGATGCGAAGTTCGATCTGCGAATAGTCGGCCGAGACGATGAAGGACCCCGGTTTCGCAATGAAGGCTTCGCGCACGCGCCGGCCCTCTTCGGTTCTCACCGGAATGTTCTGGAGATTCGGATCCACGCTCGTCAGACGCCCCGTCACGGCGGTAGCCTGCCCAAAGGTCGTGTGCACGCGCCCGTCGCGCGCGCTCACCATCTTCGGGAGCTTGTCGAGGTAGGTCCCTCGAAGCTTGGTGAGACGACGGTGTTCGAGAATGATCTTGGGGAGCGGGTAGTCGTAGGCGAGTTCGGTCAACACCTCTTCGTTCGTCGAATGTCCTCCCGTCGCGGTCTTCTTCTTGGCGGGAAGGCCCATTTCCTCAAAGAGCACCTGCGAGAGCTGCATGGGGCTCGCGAGATTGAAGGGGTGACCCGCCAATTCGTGGGCCTGATTCTCGAGCTCGTCGATGCGAAGCGTAAGTTCGGCGCTCTGTTCGGCAAGGCGCTTCACGTCGATGTCGACCCCGTTTTCCTCCATTCGGTAGAGAACGCGGAGAAGCGGCCGCTCGATCGTCTGATAGATCGTCTCGAGCCGCTCGTCGTCGGCGAGCTCGCCCGCGAGCACGCTCCAGAGCGCGCGAAGGCACCCGACCTCTTCGGCCAGCAGCCGCCAGAGATGATCCCCGTCCTCAAAGAAGTCGCGCGCCGGGCGGCGCTTCGCGCCCTTTCCGAAAATCGACTCGCGCGCGGGGAGAAGACGCCCCAGCCGTCGCGCCGCGAGTTTTCCTTCGTCGTGCGGCAGATGTGCTTCGAGAACGTAGCTCATGAGCATCGTGTCGTCGAGCGTTCCGCCCACCGTGATCCCTTCGCGCCCGAGATAGTGAAGGGCCGTCTTCGCGTCGTGGATCACCTTCGGCGCGCCCGACGCAAACCACGCTCCGAAGGTCTCCACGAAGGCCGCCTTGTCGAAGAAGTCCAGGGGTAGCACGTAATTCACAAGCGGCTGCAGCGAAAAGGCGACTCCCACCCAGTCTGCGTCGTCGGGCGTTCCTTCCCAAAGGAAGGAGAGCGCCACGGGCGACTCGCCCGTGTAGGCTTGGAGCGCTTCGAGGACCTTCCCCCAACCGTCCGGAAGGACCTTTTCGTAGAGCATTTCGTCGGGCAGTCCCGCCTCGAGGAAGGCGGACGCCTCACGACGCGGCGCGGGCTTTTCTTCTTCAAAGGCGGTCGAAACGGCCGCGGCCTTGAGTGCGTCTTCGAGCGACGCCTGTGTGGGCGGCGCATCGAAGGAGAGGCCCCCCGGGGCCGCGCGGTTCAGAGTCGACACCGACATTTCCCAACGGCGCGCAAAGGCGGCGGTCGCCTCCGGGTCGGCGGGCTTCATGAGAAGTCCGCGGACGTCGTCGACGCCCGGCACCTCGCAGTCGCACTTGATCGTGACGAGCGCGCGGGCGTCCTCCAGGAAGGGAAGTCCCGCGCGGAGGTTTTCGCCGATCTTTCCCTTCACTTCGGGCGCGTGTTCGACGACGCCGTCGAGCGAACCGTACTCGGCGATCCACTTCGCCGCCGTCTTGGGGCCGCACTTCTCAATCCCCGGCACGTTGTCGACCTTGTCGCCCATGAGCGCGAGGTAGTCGATGATGCGCTCGGGGTAGACCCCGTACTTCTCCATTACGCCCTCGCGGTCGTAGAACTTGTTGTTCATGGTGTTGAGAAGGACGGTCTTGTCGTTCACAAGCTGCGCCATGTCCTTGTCGCCCGTCGCAATGACGGCGTCAAGGCCCAGGGCTTCGGCGCGCTTTGCGAGCGTCGCGATCACGTCGTCGGCTTCCACGCCCGAAACGGACAGAATCGGCCAGCCGAGCTTCTCGACGATTTCGCGAAGCGGCCCGATCTGCACGCGCAGATCGTCGGGCATGGGCGGACGGTTCGCCTTGTATTCGGGGAAACGTTCGTGGCGGAAATTGCGCCCGGGCGCATCGAAGACGATCGCCGCGTAGTCGGGCTTCGTGAGGCTCCATACCTTGCCGAGCATCCCGAGAAAACCCTTCATGGCTCCGGTCGGCTCGTTCGAGCTCGTACGCAGGTCGGGGAGACCGTGATAGGCGCGAAAGAGGTAGTTGGAGCCGTCGATCAAGAGAATCTTTGCCATGTTTTCCTTGTTGGCCGGAAATCGCGATGGCGAAAGTATAGCGGGAAGCGCCCGTCCCTCCCCGCGCGGCAATGATTTCTCACTCGGAAAACACGCTTTGCCGAACCGTCCGCGGGCCCGCCGTGGCAAAATAGAAGTGGGTCCCGGCCTTTCCGGCCGGTCAGCATCCCCTTTCACAAAAAAGAGAAAATCCATGCGCAAGATTTGGTGCACACTCCTCATGCTCGGCTCCTTCGCGGCGACCGTGAACGCCGCTCCGCTCGACGCCCCGCCTCCCTACGCGGGCGACAGCGAGACGGTGCGCGAAACGTTGCCGCCGCCCAAGGTCGTGCTCGAAAAGAAGTCGCCCGAAGAGGGCATGTCGCTCGCTCCTTCGGAAGAGGACATCCGCAAGGCTCGGGAAGACCGTGAACGCGGCGTCGTCCCCAAGGTCCCCGAAAAGCGCACGAAGATCGAGGCGGTGCGCGACCAGGACAACCGCGTCACCGAGTACGTGGTGACCCCGGGATCGACGCAGATTCCCTACACGATGGAAAACCGCGCCGAGCGTCCCATCGACACGAGCCCAGGCGGGAACTCCCAGGGCACCCTCGGTACGCCGAAGTTCCTGCAGTTCGGTTGGTAATTCCGAGTATCCTTCGCTTCCGGCCGCCGGAATCCCGGCGGCTTTTTCTGTTTTTCCTCTGATTATCTTTCGTCATGGCCCTTCCCGCCTCCCAAGGTCTCGTCTGGTTCCGTGAAGCCCTTCGGGCGCTCAAAAACCAACCCGTCGCCCTCTCCGGGATCGTCGTCTTCAACCTCCTCATGATGGGGATTCTCTCGAGCCTCCCCATTGTGGGACTCGTGCTTGCGTCGCTCTGGATGCCGTTCGGCGTCGTGCTCACGGCCGAAGGCGCGCGCGACGCGCTCGACGGACGCATTCCCCGCTACACGCCCTTGAAGGAAGCCTGGGCGAACCGCACGGGCCGCCTCGGACTCTTTACGGTCGGCATCGTTTCGGCCGTCGCCATGGAAATCATTTCGGCCGTCTTCGCCCTTCTCGGGCGCGATCAGATCGCCGCCTGGGTGATCGACGAACAGGGGATCTCCATCGAGAGCGTTCTTGCGAACTTCCCGACGACGGCGGCCCTCGTCGCCCTTTTGCTCAACGTCCTTCTCTGGATGGCCACCACCTTCCCGCCGCTTCTCATTCACCGCGCGGGACAGGCGCCCATGCAGAGCATCTTCTATTCCTTCTTCGGAATCCTCAAGAACTGGGCGTCCGTCCTCGCCTTCGTTCTGGTGCTCGGGCTTCTCACCGCCGCCCTCTCGGCCGTGAGCGTCATGATCTCCATCGCGATGGGAATTCCCTCAGCCTGGGGCTACTTCACGCCCTTCATCGTGGTCTTTCTCACGTCCATCGCGCAGGCGGGCGTCTGGTCGATGTACCGGGACATCTTCCAAGGAAGCCGCTGAGCCGGATTTTCACTCACTCGAAAGGGGCGCCGCGGCGCCCCTTTTTGCCGTTTGTACGTCTCAGTCCGGAGGCAACATGGCGAGGTCGAAGAGAAGCGGCTGCCGCTCGTCCACGGGCGTGCTCACCGTGAGCCCGAGAAGCCGCACGCCGCGCTCGGGGATCGTCGCGCCGTCAAGGAGTTCGTCGGCAAGCCGCAGGATTTCTCTTCGATCCGTGATCGCGGTGCCGACCGAAATGCTCCTCGTCCTCGTCGTGAAGTCGTAGTGGCGGATCTTGAGCGTGAGGGTCGAACCCCGAAAGCCCGAGCGCACGAGCCTCCCCTCGAGTTCCTCGGCAAGTCGCCGCAGAGCGTCCTCAAGAAGGGCACGATGGCGGATGTCCTCTTCGAAGGTCTCTTCGCAGCCCACGCTCTTTCGAATGCGCTCGGCGCGCACCGGACGGTTGTCGATCCCGCGGGAGAATTGATAGAGGATGCTCCCCATTTCACCGAAGTGAGCGATCAATTCATTTAGAGACAACGCTCGGATTTTGGGAGCGGAATCGAGTCCCAGTTCATGGAGGCGCTTCGCCGTCGCGGGGCCGACGCCCCAGAAGGCTTCGACGGGCAGCTGGTCGATGAAGGAGAGCGCCCGGTCCGGGTGAATCGTGCAGAGGCCGTCGGGCTTTCGCCAGTCGGACGCGACCTTCGCGAGAAACTTGTTGTAGGAGACGCCCGCGCTCGCGACGAGATGCAGTTCCGTTCGGATCGCCTTTTTGATGGCTTTGGCCACCTCCACGCCGAGCGCAAGGTCCGCCTTGTTTTCCGTGACGTCGAGAAAGGCCTCGTCGATCGAAATGGGTTCGATCACGTCGGTAAAACGTCGGAAAATCTCGTGAATCTCGGCCGACACGGCCTTGTAGTGGCTCATGCGTCCTTCGACGAAGAGGAGGTCGGGGCATAGCTGTCGCGCGCGCGAAGAGGGCATCGCGCTTCGCACGCCGAACTGCCGCGCCTCGTAGCTTGCCGTTGCCACGACGCCGCGCCCGTCGGCGTGTCCGACCGCGATGGGACGCCCGCGCAGCTCCGGCCGGTCGCGTTGCTCGACCGACGCGTAGAAGGCGTCCATGTCGACGTGCACGATTTTGCGGTGCGTGTCGTTGCGAAAAAGAGGCGTCTCGGTTGGCATCCGGCGGGAAAAGGACGGAAAGATGTGAGGAATCTATCCATCGTAGCAGAAGACGGGCATAATCGATGACATCACGAATCCCGCGCACGCCATGACCTTCGTCCCCTCCGACCGCATCCGCCGAACTTTCACTGCGGCGTTTCTTCTCTCCCTTGCCCTTGCGCTCGGTGCGGCACATGCCGCCTCGCCCACGACAGTGCGCATCGGACTTCTCAACTTCGAGTCGGAAACCTCGTACCTGAGCCGCCGAGACAACGTGCAGCGGACAATGGTGGAGTATTTGCAGGAGAAGATTCCGGAACTGCGCATCGAACCTCATTACTACACGACGGAGGAACTCACGCGCGCGATCGAGCGGCGGGAAGTCGAATTCTTCCTGGGAAGTTCGGGCTTTTACGTAACGATGCTCCAGAAGGGCGTGCGCGACGTAGCGACCCTCATTTCCCCCAACTTTCCCGATCCAAATCAGGTGGTGGCGGGCGCGATCTTCGTGCGCGCGGACCGAAAGGACCTCACCGACCTCGCGTCGCTCGAAGACAAGACCGCGGTCTCGACCCATCCGCTCAATTTCATGACCTACCAGATCAACCTCGGCGAAATCGCCAAGGCAGGCTACGACCCCGACCGCTTCTTTCGCGAGACGATCTTCACGAACAACCGCCCCGTGGAAGTGATGCGGGCGGTGCTCGAAGGCCGCGCCGACGTGGGGTTCCTGCGCGCCTGCATGGTCGAGGGGATTTCCGAACGTCATCCCGAATTTCAGGGAAAATTCCGCTTCATCAACCGCCGCTCCGGCCCCCGGGAAGAACGCCTCGGGTGCCGCTATTCGACGAGTGCCTATCCGGGCTGGACCATGGCGGTCGTCCCCCATACGCCCGCCGCCATCACGCACCGCGTCGCCCTCGCGCTCCTTTCGATGAAGCCCGACGAGACGCCCGCAGGCTACAGTTGGTCGCTCGCCACGAACTTCGAAGACATCAACAAGCTCTTTCGCACGCTGCGCGTCGGTCCCTACGAATATCTGAGGCACTGGACCGTACGCCGCGTATTCGAGGAATTCTGGCCCGTCCTTCTCTTCCTTCTCGGCGTCTTCTCGACCTGGGTGCTCCACTGGTGGCGCGTCGAAAAGCTCGTTGTTCGCCGCACGCGCCAACTCGAAGCCTCGATCGAACGGGAGCGCGAAACCGAAGAGACCGCCCGCAAGCTTACGGGACGGCTTGACGCGCTGCAGCGAACGAGAACGGTCGAGCAGCTCTCGAGCATCTTCGCGCACGACCTCGGACAACCTCTTTCCGCGATGCGCTATGCTCTGCGCGGACTCGAAACGCTTCTGCGGCGCTCCAAAACGGGCGAAGCGCGCGAGGGCGACGACGAACGCATCGCCGAGTGTCTCAAAACGCTTCGCGCGCAGCTCGGGCGTTCGGCCGACATGATCGAGCGCGTGCGCTCCTACGCCAAACGCCGCGACGGGCGCGAAAATCCGGTCGACTTGAAGAAAGTCGCCCGAGAAGTCGTAAACGAGGTCGGACAGTCGAAGTCAAGCCGCACGGCCGTGACGCTCGAACTCCCCGAAGAGGAAACCGTGGTGGAGGGAAACGGACTCGAACTCTTCCTTCTTCTCCTCAACCTTCTCAAAAACGCCCAACGGGCGACGGAGGAGGCGAAGGCGTCGAGCCCGGTTCGGGTGCGCCTCATTCGAACTTCCGAAAAAATTCGCCTCACGGTCGAAAACGACGGGCGCCCTCTCTCCGAGGAAGAGGTCGCCAAGCTCGGCACGCCCTTCTCGACAACGAGCGAAGACGGCTTGGGCCTGGGGCTTGTCATCGTACAATCCATTGCCGAAGCGCACCGCGCCAAGCTTCTCTACCGCGCCCGCGAGGCGGGCGGCTTGTCGGTGAGCCTCGATTTTCCGCCCTTTGCCCGCAGCGCCCCTGAAACCGAACCTTCCGAAGGACACGAAGAATGACCACGCATCCGCAAGACGCCCTCATCCGCATCGTCGACGACGAAAACGACGTGTGCGAAGCCCTTTCCCTCATGCTCGACATCGAAGGCTGGCGCACGAAGGTCTATCGCCGCGCGGTCGACTTTCTCGTCGAAGACGATCCGAGAGTGCCCGGCTGTCTCCTACTCGACGTTCGGATGCCCAACATGACGGGATTGGAACTTCAGGAAGAAATGCGGAAGCGAAACCTCAAGCTTCCGATCGTCTTCATCACGGGGCACGCCGACATCGACGTCGCGATCGCTTCGCTCAAACGCGGGGCGCTCGACTTCCTTCTGAAGCCCGTCGACGACCAGAAGCTCCTTGACGCGATCGATCAGGCCGTGAAGGTCGACCGTCAGCGCCGCGCGGGCCTCACCGGAGGCGACGCCGTGCGCGACGGCTTTCAGAAGCTCTCCGCGCGCGAGCGCGAGATCCTCGCCCTCTTTCTCTCCGGCCTCAACGACCGTGCGGTGGCGGAGCGCCTCACGCTCTCCGAGCGTACCGTGCAGGGGCACCGAGCGAAGATCTACGCGAAGTTCGGACTGCACACCGCCAAGGAACTCGAAGCGATCTTGCACGAACTCGAACCACTTCTCCGGGAGGCGCCTCTCTGACTTCGGGGCGTCTTTTTCCGAGAAAATGACGAAGTCTTGACGGTCCGCAAATTACGCGCGTAAGAACGTCCGCAAAAATGACACTCGAAATCAAGGGGCGGTGCCGCAGCACCGCCTCGTCGAGAGTCACAGCAAAGGAGATGTTCTTATGTCCACCGTCAACCGTCGCAGCTTTCTGAAGGTTGCCGCCGGCGTCGCCGCCGGCAGCGTCGCCGGCCTGAGCCACGCCATGGGCTCCGAAGGCGTCAAGTGGGATGAAACCCACGAAATCATCGTCATCGGCGCGGGCGGCGCCGGCATGGCCGCCGCCGTCAAGGCCGCCCAAACGGGCGCCAAGGACGTCGTCGTCTACGAAAAGATGCCGTTCACGGGCGGCAACACCCTCGTTTCCCAGGGCTTCATCAATGCGGCCGACCCGGTCCGTCAGCCCCGTCAGGGCATCAAGGACAGCCCGGAAAACCACATGAAGCAGACGCTTGCCGCAGGCGACTTCCGAGGCGACCCCGAACGCGTTCGCGTTCTCTGCGAAAACGCCTACGGCGCCATCACTTGGCTCGAAAGCCTCGGCATGAAGTTCAAGGACAACGTCATCCAGATCTTCGGCGCCCTCTATCCGCGCTCCCACATTCCCGCCCTCCCGAAGGGACAGGGCTACGGCACGGTTCTGACGAAGGCCGCCAACGACTTGGGCGTCAAGGTCGTCACGGGCTGGGGCCTCGTCGAAATCGTCCGCGAAAAGCCCTTTGAAGGCGACGTCGTGGGCGTGGTCATTGAAAACGCCAAGAAGGAACGCCGCATGATCCGCGCCAAGCGCGGGGTCGTGCTCGCCGCGGGCGGCTTCTCCGCCAACGCCTATCTGCGCGAACTCCACGATCCGCGCGTCAAGGGTCTCGGCACCGACAACCTGCCGGGCGCCACGGGCGAAGCCGCGATGGCCGCCGTACGCGTGGGCGGCTACCTGGTCGGCATGGACTTCATCCAGTCCACCCCGGGGGCTCCCGCCGGCAAGAAGATGAAGCTCCTCCTCAACTTCAACGTGAACGGTTCGATCTACGTCGACAAACGCGGCAACCGCATCGTCAACGAAGGCGAACGCCGCGACGTGATCCGCGACGCCGTGCTCTCGACGCCGGAACGCTATGCCTACACGGTGTGCGACAACGAAAACTTCATGTCCTACGACGAAGTGAACCGCAACGCCATCATGAAGGGCATCGAAATCAACGAAGCCTGGACGGCTCCGACGATCCGCGAACTCGCCCAGAAGATGGGCGTCGATCCGGACGGTCTTGAAAAGACGATCCGCCGCTACAACGACGAATTCGTGAAGAACGGCAAGGACACGGACTTCGGCAAGACCCCGGTGAACCTCACGAAGCGCATTGAAGTCGGTCCCTTCTGGGCCTGCTACACCGGCATGACCGTTCACCACACTATGGGCGGCCTCAACACCAACGTCAAGGCCCAGTGCCTTGATTGGACCGGCGCCGTGATTCCGCGTCTCTACGCCGCGGGCGAAATCACGGGCGGCATCCACGGCACGAACCGCGTGGGCGGCAACGCCGTGCTCGACTGCTTCGTTTTCGGCCAGATCGCGGGCGAAAACGCGGCTCGTGAAAAGGCTCTCTGATCGATCGGCCTTTTCTCTCCTTCCTCTCTTTACGGGGCGTCGCTTGACGGAGCGACGCCTCCTTTTTTTGGGGGGAGAGGAATTTTGTGCGGCGGAACGTCCAATGCCGCTGATTTTGATGTGCGGACGCACCATTTTCGTAAAGCCCAATCCCCCCTCAGGTAGGTAAAAGCGCCTTTCTTTCTCATGCTTTGTTGCAATTCGTGCCTTCCGCTCATAGCTCTTTCGTCCGCCTTCCTCTAAGCTCAAGGCAATGTGAGCCATTTTCGGAGGCGTCATGCGTTTCACCGTTTTCACCCTCACCCTTCTCGCCGCCGCCACGACGAGCGCCTTTGCCGCAGAGGCGGAGCCCACCGCCTGGCTTCGCGTACAGACCGACGTTCCCTACGACGGGAAGGCGCCGCTCTACTTCAACTTTCAGCCCGACGAAGCGGTCTGCAAAAAGCAGTACGGCGACGACTGGTACGACGCCTGCCGCCGCCCGATCGGCTCGCGCTTGAGAAGCGACGGCGTCGTCATGACGCCCTCCGTGCGCGGGACCTGGCGCTGGCTCTCGAGCACGCTCCTCACCTTCGAGCCCGCCGAAAGCTGGCCCGCCGGGAAGGAATACCGCTTCGACTTCTCGAAGCTGTCTCTCCCCGTCGGGACGAAACTCGCCGCCACAACGCTCACGCTCAAAACGAAGCCCCTTTCGCTTTTGTCGTCCAACGTTCGCTTCTGGGCCGACCGCACCGTCTCGGGCGCAAAGCTCGTGACGCTGGATCTCCGCTTCTCGTCGGCCCCGGACAAGAAAACCTTCGAATCGCGCTTTGCGATGCGGCTCCCCAAGGGTCTGGCCCTCGAGAAGCCGTCGTTTGAGTGGACCGACGACGGTCTCGGCGTGTACGTGCGCATGACCGTGCGCTCACTTCCCGATGCGACGGGCACGGCCACCTTCGAGCTTCCGGGCGTCGCTTCCCGGCTCGATCAGTCCGACCAACTCCGTCCGCGCGTCGCGAAGGGCTTTGAGTCGGCGAAACTCGACCTGCGCGTCCCGGGCAAAGACGAACTTTTCTTTGTCGAAAACGCCCGCGTCTTCGCCGCCCGCACGGACGACTTCCGCTCCGTCTACGAACTCTCGCTCACGCCCTCGATGCGCATGACGCCTGCGGACATCGTCAAAAACCTGCGCGTGACGCTTTTGCCCGAAAAGTGGCGCGAGGATGCTCCCGACGCGGCCGACTGGTCGCGCGCGGGCGAACTCTCGGACGCCGTGCTCGCGCGCGGCACGCCCGTCAAGGTGACGCCCGTCACGTCGGCGGACCTTCCGACCGACACGGTGCGGCTTGAATTCGACGCACCCGAAAACCGCTGGGTGCACGTCTCGCTCGCCCAGGGCACGGGCCCCGAGGGCGCCAAGCTCGCGAAGGCCTGGACCGAAGTCTTCCGCACCCCCGTTCTGCGCCCGGAAATCCAGTTCCTGCTCCCGGGCAACCTCATGACGCTCTCGGGCGAGCGCGCGCTTCCCTTCACGGTGCGCGGCGCCGAGCGCCTGCGCGCCGAAGTAGCGAAGATCCGCGAACCCTTCGCCGCGCAGGTCATGCAGGCCTGGAACGGCTACAACGTCGTGCGCCACGCCGACGAACTCGCCGACATTCAGACGCTCACGCCGACGCTTGTCGCCATGAAGGAAGGCGCATCCGTGAAGGACGGCGCCTGGAGCCGCATTGAACTCCCCGAAGAGGCGGGTCTTTATCAGGTCACCCTCAAGGGCGAAGCGAAAAACGAAAAGGGCGAATGGCGCGAAGTCGCCCGCACGGTGAGAACGACGCTCGTCTCCGACCGCGCGCTTCTCGTCAAGGAAACGCCCGACGGCACCGTAACGCTCTTTGACGCGCGCCTCACGACGGGCGAACCCTCTTCGGGCGACGCCGTGACGCTTCTCGCCGCCAACGGCAGCGTTCTTGCCGAAGGCAAAACCGACGCCGAAGGGCGCTTCTCGATTGCGGTCGACTCCGCCTGGACGCGCGACAAAAAGCCCGCGGCCCTCTTCGTACGCGGATCGGACGGCGACCTGTCGCTACTGTCGCTCGCCGATCCCTCGAACCTCACGGGCGCGGCCGAGCGCGGCACGGCGGGGCGTCTCGCGTCCGCCGACGCGCTCCTCGGGCTCAGCTTTGCCGAACGCGGCGTCGTGCGGCCGGGCGACACCGCGCGCTTCGGCGCCCTCGTCAAGGCCCGCGACTGGTCGGCCCTCCCCGCGGACCTTCCGCTTCGCGCGCGCCTCACGGGCCCGTCGGGCGAAGAGCTCGCAAACGAAACGGTCAAGCCGGGCGACACGGGGCTCGTCGAATTCTCCTACGACACAAAGGATGGAATGCCGAGCGGCAAGCTCGTCTTCGACCTGATCGCGGGCGACGTGACGCTCTCCACGACGGCCGTCGCGCTCGAACCCTTCGCGCCCGAAACGATGGAGCTCGCGGCCGCGCCCGAAACGCGCCGCGCGGGCTGGCTCTCCCCCGACGAAGCGCGCTTCGCGCTCTCGATGACGGGGCTCTACGGCGGTCCCGCGGCCGAACGTACGGTGGAGGCGAACGTCTTCACGCACGCGGCGGGTGGCATTTATTTTGACCGGTACCCCGACTTCGTCTTCCTCGACGCCCACCCCTTTGATGCGCAGGCGGCCGACCGAAGACTCCCCGCCCTCGTCACAAACGACAAGGGCGAAGCGTCGCTCACGATTCCGCCCGAACACTTCTTCGGCCGCACGGCCCGCGCCCGCGTCGTGCTCCGGGGCTTCGAGGCCCCGGGACGCGTAGGCGCGACGAAGGTCGTCGAGGCGCTCGTCTCGCCCGCCGAAGTAATGCTCGGCTGGCGCACGGAAGGCGCGGGTACGACCTTCCTCACCACGGGCGAAAAGGGGGCGCTTCGCATCAAGCTCGTCGACCGCGATCTGAAGCCCCGCGCAGGCGAAACCCTGCGGCTCGTTCGCTCCGAGCGCTCCGACGTGCGCGAACTCGTCACGACCGCCGACGGCCGCGCGGCCTTCCGCTCGACCGCCCTTTTGAAGCCCGTCGACGACACGGTGGTGACGCTCGACGCCGCGGGTGAAGCCCTCGTCGCGCTTCCGAGCGCCACGGCGGGCGACTTCGTCTTCACGGCCGAAACGCAAAAGGGCCAGAAGCTTGGTGAAATTCCCTTCACCGTCGCCGACGCGACGCTCGAGAAGGCGGCCTTGGGCGGCAAGACGCCGTCGGTTCTGCGCGTCCATCTCGACGAAAAGGAAATCCCGGCCGCGGGCACGGTGTCGGCTTCAGTCGCCTCGCCCTTCGAGGGCTTCGGGTTGCTTACGCTTGAGAGCGACAAACTGCATGCCGCCAAGTGGGTGAAGGTGAAGACGGGCGAAAACCGGCTTGAACTCCCCGTTCCCGCGGGCGTCGAAGGGCGCGCTTACTGGCGGCTCTCGCTCGTTCGCGCCAAGAGCGAAGACGCGCGTCTGATCGAGCCCTACGTCGAGGCGACGCTTCCCGTCTCGATTGCACCGAAGGCGCGCGACCTGGGCCTCACGGCGAAACTGCCCGAAACGATCGAAATCCGCCCGGGTGACGATAAGTCGACCGACTTCACGCTTTACGCCAAGGAAAAGGGCAAGGCTCTCGTCTGGGCCGTGGACGAAGGAATTTTGTCGCTCACGAACTACCGCACGCCCGATCCGCTCGCGCGGCTTCTGCTTGACCGCGCGCTCGAAGTGGGGACGCGCCAGACGCTCTCGCGCCTCATGCCCGAAGGCTTCCCCTACGCGCAGAAACTCCCCGCCTTCGGCGGCGACCTCGTCGCCGAAGCGTCCGGAGCGCTCGCCAATCCCTTCGGCACGGTCTACGACGCGCCCGCCCTCTGGTGGAGCGGGATCGTGTCGGTGGGCCCCGAAGGCACGCCCCTCAAGATGACGTTGCCCGAAGGCTTTGCGGGGCGCGTGCGCCTCATGGCCGTGGGCGCCTCGGACGACAAGGTCGGCCATTTCTCGGACGACGTGACGATCACGGCGCCCGTTCTCCTTCGCATGCCCGCGCCCAACGTCTTCCTTGAAGGGGACGCGGTGGATCTTCCCGTCCGCATCACGAACACGACCGAAAAGGCCCTCGAAGGGACGCTCAACCTCCGGGGCGAACTCCTCGCCGAACCCATTTCGAAGAGCATCAAGCTCGGGGCGAACGAAACCCGCACAGAAACCGTACGCGTCACGGCCTCGCGGCTCGGACGCTTCACGCTCGAAGCGACGCTCGCAAGCGACGACCCCGCCATGAACGGCATGGAGGCGAAGCTCGAAGGAAGCGTTCGCCCGACTTCGCTTCTTCGCACGGAGGTCGTGACGGGGCGCTTCACGAAGGAGACCCCGAACGTCAAGCTTTCCGACGCCTTCCTTCCCTATGAGGAGGAAACGACGCTCGTCGCCTCGACGACGCCCGTCGCGCTCCTCTCGGGGCTTACGAATCCTCGTCCCTTCACGCGTACGGCGGCGCTCTCCGACGCGCTCGCACTCCTGCCGCTTCGCACGATGGCCAAGGACACGGCCGAACGGCTCGCGCCCGTCTACGGACTCGCGCCCGACGAAGTGGCCCCGAGACTGCTCTCGGACCTTTCGAGTGCGGACTACCTCTATGAGGAGAACACGCTCTTTGCCGCTGCGCAGCACTTGGAGGCCCTTCTCACGCTGCGCGCCAAGGCGCCCGACCTTGTTTCCGCCAACGATCTGCGGGAGGCGAAGGGTACGCTCGAGCGCCTTCTCGCGCTCGACCCGGCCAACCTCGCCGAAGCCCGGGACGCGGCCTACGCCCTCTGGGTCCTCACCCGCGAAGGGACGCTCGTCGCGGATTCGCTCGCGCTTTTGACCGAGCGCGCGAGTGCGCGCGGGCTCGACCTCGCCAAGGACCCCGCAGGACTTCTCGTGGCGGCGGCCGAGCGCGAAATGCAGCTCCCCGTCAAGGCCCCGGCCGTGACGTCCCCGCAGCCCGCGGGCGACTGGACGACGACGGTTCTCTCCGCCCTCACGGCGCGCGTTCTCGCGACAAGTTTCGGGGAAAAGACTCTTCCCGAAGCCTTCCTCGCCGAAGCCTCCGACGCAACAAAGGCGGCGCTTGCCTCGGAAGACGAAAAGCTGCAAAGCGCCATGACGCTTCTCGCCGCGGAAGACTCCGGCTCCGCCGCCCCCGCGCTCGCCTGTCTCGCGCCCGACGCGAAGAAGGCCGAAGCCGCGGGAACCTCGGGCACGACCGTCCTCGCTGCGCCGGGCTGCACGACCTTCGGCGCCTCGAACTTTGAGGGAACGCTCTACTGGACGATGCTCCGAAAGGGCTACGAAGCGAAGCCCGCCGTGCGCTCCGAAGGCGTTTCGATCGAGCGGCGCTTCACGCTCGAAGACGGCACGGAAGTGACGCCCGAAACGAAGTTGCCCGCCGGAACGCTTCTTCGCATGACGATTACGCTCACGCCCGAAGCCGACCGCGACGAAGCCCTCTGGGCCGTTTCGCAGCTTCTCCCCGCCGGGGCGACACTCGAAACCTCGGGCGACCTCGCCCCCGCGGGCGACGGGCTCGAGCGCGTCGTGACGAGCGAGGGCGGCGTGCAGTTCTTCCTTCGCACGCCCTTCGGATTCGCCGCTTCGGTCGACGCGGTGCTTCGCACGGGACTGCCGGGCAGCGTGACGGTTCCGCCCGCGGCTGCGACCGACGTGCGCCGTCCGGCGCGCGAAGCGGTTTCTGAGGCGACCCACTGGACCCTCGTTCCCTAAGGAAAGAGAGCCTTGAGCGCGACGAACGCTTCCGGTCCCGCCCCGATGGGGCGGGACCGAAGAAAGATGCTTCTCACCCTCGCCGGCCTGGCGCTCGCGGGGGTGTTGGCGCTCGCCGCGATGCCGCGCCTTCTGCCCGCGCCCCCTTTGCTCGACGGCGTCCCCTTTTCCCGGACGGTGACGGACCGAAACGGCGTGCTGCTTCGCGTCACGAGCGCCGAAGACGGACAGATCCGACTCTTTACGCCCTTGGAAGACGTCTCCCCCTCGGTCGTTCGCTCGCTTCTCACCTACGAAGACCGCTACTTCTACGAGCACCCGGGCGTGAACGTCCCGGCCCTTCTTCGGGCCGCCTGGTCGACCCTCATGGGGCCGCGTGCGATCGGCGCCTCGACCGTCACGATGCAGACGGCACGCATGCGCCTGGGACTCGACACGAGAACGGTTTCGGGAAAGCTCTCGCAGATCTTCTGGGCGCTTCGCTACGAAGCGCACTACGAGAAGGCCGAGATTCTCGAAGCCTATCTCAACCTACTTCCCTGGGGCGGCAACGTCGCGGGGATCGGCGCGGCCGCCCTCGTGCACTTCGGCAAGCCCGCGCGGCTTCTGACGGCCTCGGAATCGGCGGCGTTGGCGGTCGTGCCGCAAAATCCCGTCGCACGGCGTCCGGGAACCGATGCTTTTCGTGCGGCGCACGAGCGCTTCACGGCGCGCCTTCTCGCCGATCCCGATCTTTCGCCCTTGGAAAAGCGCGCGCTCGAAACGCCCCTTCGGCTCTCGAAAAAGGGCCTTCCCTTCCTTTCGCCCCACGCCGCGGACCGGGCGCTCGCCGACGAAAAGCATCACGGCGAAACGGCACTCCAAATCACCGTCGACTCGGCCTTGGAAGAGCGCGTACGCCAGGCGCTTCGCACGCACCTCTCGCGACTTTCGCCCTACGGCATTCGAAACGGCGCCGTGCTCCTTCTCGACGCGCGTTCGGGCGAAATCCTCGCCGAAGTCGGAAGCGCCGACTATTTCGACGACGCGATCGAAGGGCAGGTGAACGGCCTCGTCGCGCCGAGAAGTCCGGGGTCGACCTTGAAGCCCTTCGTCTACGGTCTGGCGCTCGATCAGGGTCTCATTCATTCGGAGACGATTCTCTTTGATACGCCGCGGCGCTTTGCGGCCTACGAGCCCGAAAACGCGGACGGCCGCTTCGAGGGGCCCGTGGGCGCCGCGCGGGCCCTGCGGATGAGCCGAAACGTTCCCGCGGTCGACCTTGCCGGCCGGATTTCGCCCGACCTCCACGATTTTCTGCAGAGGGCCAACGTGCCGCTTCCCTTCCCGCGCGAGCACTACGGGCTCTCGATCGTGCTCGGAGGCGCCGAAGTGTCGCCCGTGAACATCGCGAAACTCTACGCGGCGCTCCACGAGAGCGGGCGCATGACGGAGCCGCGGCTTTTCTCCGACGATCCCAAACCGGCGTCCGTGCCGCTACTCTCGCGAGAAGCCGCCTGGATCGTGCGCGCGATGCTCGCCGATCCCCGAAACGACCTGAAGCGCGGCGGCCGAACGATTCCCCCCCCCTACAAAACGGGAACCTCGAACGGCTTTCGCGACGCCTGGACGGCGGGACTCGTCGGGCCCTACGTCGTCCTCGTCTGGCTCGGAAACTTCGACAATGCTCCCAACCCTCATCTCCTGGGCGAAGACGCGGCGGCGCCGCTTTTCAAGACGCTCGCGCGACTCATCGCCTCGGCCCCGAAGTACGGACGGGACGTCTTTGAGACGAACGAACAGCCCGAGGACGTCGTCTCGATCGACGTCTGCCGCGCGACGGGCGACATTCCGCGGGGACGCTGCAGCGACACCGTGCCCGCCTGGTTCATCCCGGGCAAATCGCCCGTGCGCGACACGGGCGTGCTCCAAGAAATCTGGATTGACCGGGCAACGGGCCTTCGCGCCTGCCGATGGGAAGAGGGAAAGACCGAGCGGCGGATCGCCGAAGTCTGGCCCGCGCACGAAACCCTCGCCTTTCTTGCGGCGGGCGTCGTAAAGACCCCGCCTCCGCCCTGGATGCCGGGCTGCGGCAATGCGGGTGAAAGTCGGGACGCGCCCGACATTCTCGAACCCGTCGAAGGCGTCGGACTCTTTACGGGAACGGCCTCGCGCCCCGATCGGGCGCTCGCGGTGCTGCGCGGGGTCTCTGCGGACGGCGCTCCCCTCTTCTGGTTTGACGGCGCGACGCCGCTCGGCGTCACGAAGGCGGGCGAACCCCTTCCCGTGGAGCTTGTTCGGGGCGTACACCGCCTCACCGCGACCGATCCCGAAGGCCGAAGCGCCTCGCGGAGGGTGCGGGTGCTTGACGCGCGGCCTTGACGGCCTGCACAACGAAACAAAAGGTGAAAATCGCTCTCGTCGAAGCGCTTTTTGTTTGAGAAAAAAGACTACAATTCTCTTCTTTCCGTCGGATCCTCACCCGACGACGTCGAAGGCGCGAATTGACGCAAGAGGCGCCTCCCAACCGAACATTTTCTATTTTTGGAGATCCGTTTCATGGCTCACGTTGTCTGCGAAGGCTGCATCAACTGCAAGCGCACCGACTGCGTCGACGTCTGTCCCGTCGACTGCTTCCGCGAAGGCCCGAACTTCCTCGTCATCGACCCCGACGAATGCATCGACTGCGCCGTCTGCGTGCCCGAATGCCCGGAAGCCGCCATTTACGCCGAAGAAGACGTTCCCGCCGATCAGCAGGAATTCATCGCGCTCAACGCCGAACTCTCTCAGGAATGGCCCTCGATCACGCGCCGCAAGCCCTACCCCGACGACGCCGACGAATGGAGCGGCGTGAAGAACAAGCTCCAGTACCTCAAGCGCTGAGCAAATTCTTCGGTCGCAAGCGACGCCTTTGATACAATCCGAAGGCTCGTTGTGAAAGGGAGGCCTCCCGTGGAGAGCCTCCTTTTTCTTTTTCAGGATTTGTTATGCAAACGATCATTCTGCGCGAAAAGCGCGTCGTGGCGCCCAAGCTCACCGAGCTCACGTTCGAGCGCCCGAGCGACTGGCCCTTCGAGGCCGGCCAGTTCGCCCGTCTCGGCCTTGCGGTCGACGGGCACCCCGTCATGCGCGCCTACTCGATCGCCTCGGCTCCGAACGAAGACGTACTCCGCTTTCTCGTGACCGAAGTCCCCGAAGGGAGCCTCTCGCCGCGCCTTCATGAACTCGAACCCGGCGCCGAAGTGCTCCTCGAAGGAAACGCCGAAGGGAACCTTCGCCCCGCGCGCGTCGCGGGCGGCAAGACCCTGTGGCTTCTCGCGACGGGCTCCGGGCTCGCGCCCTTCCTCTCGATCGTGCACGACCCGGCCACCTGGCAGACCTGGGAGGACGTCGTCATCGTCGAGAGCGTGCGCACGCTTGAAGAAGCCGCGCCCGCGCGCGAGCTGATGGAAGAAACCTTCCCGGGCGAACTCACCGTCGTCGTCGCGACGACGCGCGAAGAAGAGGAGGAGCGCCGCGGCGACCTCTCGGGGCGCATCACGCAGTTGCTCACCTCGGGCGAGCTCGAAGAGCACGTCGGCAAGCGCATCACCCCCGAAGACGCCCGCGTCATTCTCTGCGGCAACCCCGAATTCATCGAGGCGGCCCGCGCGATTCTGAAGGAGCGCGGCCTCACGTCGCCGCACTTCGGCAAGCCCGGCCAACTCCTTGTGGAGTCCTTCTGGTGATCCGCGTCGAACTCGTCGAAGACCTTCTTCCGCAGACGCAGTGCCGGCAGTGCGGCTTTCCGGGCTGCCGCGCCTACGCCGAAGCGATCGCCGCGGGCGAGGCCCTCATCAACCGCTGTCCCACGGGCGGCGCCCGAACGATCGGACGCCTCGCCGAGCTTCTCGGCACCGCCCCCCTGCCGCTCGACCCCGAATACGGACGCGAAATGCCCTTTGCCGTCGCGCGCGTGAAGGCGGAGGGCTGCATCGGTTGCGGTTGGTGCGAAGACGCCTGTCCGGTCGACGCGATCACGGGGGTACCCAAACACCTCTACGCGGTGCTGGAAGCCGACTGCACGGGTTGCGGCCTTTGCGTTCCGGCCTGTCCGATGGACACGATCGAGTTCGTCGAACCCGGCCGCTCCTGGACCGACGAAGACGCCCGCCGCGCCAAGGCCGCCTACGAAAAAAACGCCGCCCGCCGCGCCGCGCGGCAGGCAGAGATCGACGCCGAACTCGAGCGGCGCCGTCAAACCACCCGCAAGGGGCTTGTCGCCGACATCCTCGCGCAGGTGCGCAAATCGGGACGCTCGGCGTCCTGACCGCGAAAAAGGAAGGGAGAAAACCATGATCCGCAAAGCCGATCGGGAAGAATTCATGCGGCGCCTCGCCGCCGAGCATCCGAACCCCAAGTCGGAACTGAATTTTTCCTCTCCCTTCGAACTCTTGGTCGCCGTGGTGCTCTCCGCCCAGGCGACCGACAAGGGCGTGAACCTCGCGACGGCGAAGCTCTTTCCCGTCGCGAACACCCCCGAAGCCATCCTAGCCCTCGGAGAAGAGGGCCTCACCCCTTACGTGAAGACGATCGGGCTCTACCGCAACAAGGTGAAGCACATCCTCGGCCTGTGCGAACGCCTTTTGTCCGTCTACGGCGGCCAAGTCCCCGAAGACCGCGAAGCCCTCATGACGCTTCCGGGCGTCGGACGCAAAACCGCGAACGTGGTGCTCAACGTCGCCTTCGGACACCCGACCTTGGCCGTCGACACCCACATCTTCCGCGTCGCCAACCGAACGGGTCTCGCCAAGGGAAAGACCCCCGACGAGGTCGAAGAAAAGCTCCTCAAGGTGATTCCGCCCGCCTATCTTCAGGACGCCCACCACTGGCTCCTCCTGCACGGGCGCTATTGCTGCAAGGCGCGCCGCCCCGAGTGCGAGCGCTGCCCCGTCGCCGAATTCTGCTCGGCGCCCGAAAAGAAGAGGATCCTCGAAGCGAAGTGAACAAAACGCAACGTTTCACACGCAAATATTCGGGTTTTTTCTAATTTTATGGAAAAAGCTTTGCCTTTCGCGTAGCATGAAGCTACGGCATGACAGAGGCGCGGCGGGAACACCGTTTCTTTTGCCGCAGCACTGATTCGCCCGATTTTGCCGAAAAGAGCCGCAGGAAGATTCTCCTCGCCTCCCTCTCTGTTATTTTTTATTCACGGCATTCCGCAAGGCCTCAACGAAGATCCGGCGGTCCTTCCTTTTGCTTTACCCCTCTGCTTCCCTCTTTTTCTTCTCCTGAAGAAGAGGTCTAGGCGAAAATCTTTACAGGAAGAGATCATTTTTTATGAGCACGTTTCACACGTCCGCGAGTCTGCGCAACTTTCAGCGCCTGATCGAGCGCATCGACGCCGAGGCCATGCGCGAGGAAACCTCGTTTCCGAAGTCGCTCACGGCGACGGTTCCCGAGAGCTTCCGCTTCCCGGTCGCCCGCTTCGAGCGGGAGGCCTGGACCTATCTGCGCTCGGTCGCAAACGAATCGCTCCCGGTCCTTCACACGCTTCTTCGCTGTTCGCCCTACTTTGCGGAACGCCTGCGCACGGCCCCCGACGCCCTGATCGAACATCTCTCGTCGCCCGCCTTTTCGAGTTTCCGCGCGGAGTTTGACGAAGCGGTGCTGCTCGCGCACTTTGAAGAAGCGTCGACGCCGCCGCTTCGCTCCGATCATCTGCTTCGCCTGCGGCTCGAAAACGTGCACGCCCGCGCCTTCACGATGCACTACTGGATGAGCGCGCACACGCTCGCGACGCACGGCGAAACGGCCTGCGCGGCGGTCTTCGGTCTTTCGAAAGACGTCTGCCGGGCGCTTCGCGCCGCGACGCCCGCGCGGATCATGTCCTACTGCGCCGAGCATCCGAGCGTCTTTCACTTCTCGATGGAGGTGAAGGACCTCTGGAGTCTTCTCGCCGACTTCGATCGGGAACGCCCGGCCGACACGGGCGAATCCGAACGCTTCCTCGAACGCGTTCTCACGCTCGTGCATGCGGGTCAGCCCGCAGAGGAGGTCCTATGACCGATAAATCCTCGGCTCTGCGCACGGCCGTTTGGGAGCGGACCCGAAAGGGAGAATCCGTTTCCGACATCGCACGCGCGCTCGGCACGGACGAGCGCATCGTGACGCTCATCGCCAACACTTTCGAGCGGCTCGAATCGAAGCGCCGAAGCGGCGAACGGCCGCTCCCCGACATGCGCGACGCCTTGAACGCCGTGCGGGGCGAAAAGGATCCGAAACTCTTTCGCTCGGAAAAGCTGCGCCTTTTCCGAAGCTACCTTCTTGCGCTTCTCGGCACGAAGCGCGGGCTCGTGCGGATTCTGAACGGCGTCACAGACAGTCAGGCGCGTTCCGCCTGCCTTGCGGCGGAACGCTCGGGCGTTCGCCGCGGCGAGACGCTCCCCGACGACGTCTACCGCGCGATGCTCGAGAGCGCCTTCGCGGCCTTCTACCTTCGGATCGCCGGCGACGAAGTCTTTGACGAAGCAAACGTCCCCCACGTTCTCGAAGCCTGGGGGAAAACTGTCGAAGCCTTCTCGGGAAACGCCTTTTCGGCCTTTCATCCGCATTTGGACGACGCGTCGCTCTTTTTCGAAACGGCGCTTCGCATCCGCGAAGGCGTCAAGCGCTACCGGCGCCGTCCCTTCTGCAAAACGGTGCACCTCACCGACGCGGAAGAGCACCCCGACGACGCGCGGTTTTCGAACTGTCCCTTCTGTCAGTTCCGCTATCTCTCGGAAAGCGCCTTTCGCCCCAAGTGACGCTCCCGACGGATGCGCTCGCCGCGGTTTCGCACGGTTTTCTTTCGTCAAAACTGCGGAGCCGTCCCCTGTCGAGTACTTTTGGGACGACTCCCTTCCCGCCTTCTTTTGTGGAGTTTTCGGTCATGAGTTTCAATCTTCAACGTCTTCTCGCGCTCAAGGACAAGCGCGCCATCCCGCCGCCCGCGCCTGCGCAGCAGCCGAGCGAAACCGAGCGCGAAGCGCTTTTCCGGGAAATCCGCTCGACGCTCGCGCGCCGCGAACTCAATCCCCTCGACGTGTCGGCGGCTCTTTCGTCGCTTCTCGAAGCGGGTCTCTCGCAGGCGGAAATCGCCCGCTGCGTGGGCCGCTCCCCCGCCTACGTGTCGACCTATCTGGAACTCGCCACGCTTCCCGAAGCGCTCGAGCGTCTCGTGCGCGAAGGACGGCTTCGCGACCCCTCGACCGTGGTCGTTCTCAAGCGCCTCTTTGCCGAGTGCCCCGACGAAGCGGAGGTGCAGATCCGTCGGGCCATGCGGGAAAACGGGACGATCTCCCGCGCCGCCGCCCGCAAACTTCTCTCCGACGCAAGCAACGCCAGGCGCCCGCACCGCACGGGCACGGGCGTCGTCTCCCGCGCCGACGAAGCCGCGCGGCACTTCTCGCGCGACGCCTATTGGGACGCGCTCCCCGACGTGACGGGAGGACGCGACTGCCGAGCGATCTCTCGGTTCGAGCGCCGTCACATCATCGTCGAATGGGTGGACTCTGAAGACCGCCTGCGTTCGGGCTACCTCACCCCGAACTGGCTCTCGAACGACCCGAACGTCGTGTGCGTCACATCCCGCGGACGGCTCTTTGAAGTCAACGTCGCGCATCTCACGATCGCCGGAATCTTTCCGTCTTCCGAAATCGACCTCGGACGGCTCGCTCATGAATAAGAACGCCCTCACGAAAGCGAACATCACGACGCTTCACTTTCTGCTCTACATTCTCGCGCGCGCAGAGCGTCCTTCCGCGCGCACGCTCTGCGACATCAGCGGTCTTTCGCGCGTGACGGTCTACCGCTACTTCGAGACGCTCGAATCCATGTACGGCATCCGCGTGAAGTTTCATCCGATCTCTACGGGCCGCCGCGGGCGAACGGGTTACTACGCGCTTGAGAGCTGGGGCATTCTCGACGAAGCGGCCTTTCTCGCCTTCATGGACGAAAGGCTCGAAGAACTCCACGGGAAGGAGCAGGCCGACGCATGACCGCAAAACCTCCTTCCTCCAAGCACGGCTTTCGGGCGATCCCGCTCGAAGACTTCGACTGGGAGGCGGCCCGCCACTTCGCCCGCACGAACGGCACGAGCGTCGAAGAGGCTCTCTTCGAGTACACGCGCGAGCAGTACGTGAATCAGCTCCTTACCGAATGGCAAAGCGCGTCGCAGATTTTTTGCCGCTTCATCGAACGTATGGCGCCCCACGCGTCGCCCGTCGAGATCGTCCTTGCGCTGCGCGAGACCGCCAAAACCTACGACGACCTCGTGACGGCGGGGCTTCTGATGCGCGACGGCGTGAAGCTGCTCTTTCTCGTCAACGAACTTGCCAGCCTCATTCTCAGCCGGCAGGAACTGCGGGAAGAGGAGGAAAAGGCCGCCCGCACGAAAAACGAGGCGGCGCTGCGCTTCGCGCTTTTTGAAAAACTCCTCCCCAAACCCCTCTACGGTCTCATCGTGAGAAACGCGCACTGCGCAACCGACTGGCACAAATTTTTCCCGGGTGTCTGACCTTCGCGCTCCCGCCTTCAACGCACGGCATCATCCCCGCCGCCGGACGCGACAGTCGCTCGGGCGGCGGATAGCCGACGCCCGAGCGCTTTCTTTTCGAAAAGATCCGCCCCCACTCTCCTTACGCAGGTTGTTATTTTTTTTCCAACATCCCATCACAAGCGGCTTTTGAGCCGCTTTGTCGCATTTCGTTTTTCTTTTTTTAAGAATTCAATAGCCGATACGGTTTTCATCATTCACGGTCTTTTTCGCCGCCCACGGGGAGGGACCGCCGTTCCCTTTCCTTATGGTTATCCCTAAGTCCAAGACGTTCTTTACGAACGCAACGCCGCCCTCCGTCGGGCGCCCTTTCTCTCTCACTTTCGGAGACCACTTCGCAATGAGCAATCAATCGTTGGAACCTGCTTTTCACCGCCACCTGCCAGGCCGCATCCTTTCCCGGGAAATCCGTGAGCAGGCTCTCGAACTCTTCGAGCAGGGGCTCGGTCACAAGTCGGTGGCGAAGCGCCTGGCGATTTCCCCGCACACGACGCGCGACTGGGGACGCGCCTTCCGCGAAAACCGCTTCTTCCCGACCGTATCGAAGCACCTCTACTGCTATGACGACGATGCCAAGTCGGCCGTCTGGGATCTTTCGCTCAAGGGCTTCACCATCAGTGAAATTGCCGAAAAGACACACATCAGTCGCAGCACCTGCTACGCCTGGATCCGTGCGAAACGGGACGCGAACGCCCGCCGTACGAGCTGAATGACCGAAAGAGGCCGGCGCCTCATCAAAGCGCCGGCCCTTTTCGTTCACAGGCCTTCCCCTGGCGGAAGAGGGCGCACCGTGCGAGAAGGTCTCGGATTTGCGACTCTGTAACACACTTGCCACCAACAAGTGTGTTGCGGGAGTGTGCAACGATAATGTCCTCAGGCTTCCTGGACACGTGACTTCATCAATTACCGTTCGTCCGGAAAACTAGTTCTTTAACAACAAGGAAATACGCTTTTCAAAGCATCAGCGGAACAAGGGCTTTGCCCTCTCCGCCTTCGGCGGATTCACCCAAGGTTTTTCTAGCCCGTAAGAATACTTGGGATCTGCCGTAACTGCCTGTTTTTACGGGAGTTGTAGACTTGTCTTTGCGTGGATAGGAGAGGTCCGACTCCACGTGCCCGCGAGAATGCGCGGAGAGCCGAGGCCCTCGTGGTTTTGGCTCCAAAAGTGTCGGCGGCCACGCCGCCGGCATTTCATTCCTTCTTGCTGCCGACGATGACGTGTTTTGAGTCACCCGGTCCACTGTGAATGGCATCCGCCTTTTTCTTGGGGGGCAAAGGGATTGGTGCTGATGATGAGTGATGCCCGTCTTTGCTTACGGCGCCTCGCCGCAGGCGGGCCGGGCGTCACATCCGTGAAGGGTGAGGGCCTCCTGAGACCCTTGGTCTTTACGGCGTCTAACCGCCAAATGTTCTAGCACAACATTAAAGGAGGCCCTCATGCCAAATCTTAATCATTTTCGCGACTTCACGTACGTCGTCGGCATCGATATCGCCAAGTCTGTTTTTCAGGTACACAGCTGCAACACGCAGACCGGAGAGATCCAAAACGTGCCGATCAAGCGAGCCAAGTTGCTTGAGCATTTCGTCAACCGCGGCAAGTGCCTGATCGGCATGGAAGCATGCGGTAGCTCCCAGTATTGGGCTCGAGAATTCCAGAAACTCGGGCACACCGTTCGGCTCATGGATCCCAAGCGGGTCAAGCCGAACGTCCGACACAACAAGAGCGACCGAGCTGATGCTGAAGGCATTTACTGGGCCCTGGTGAATCGCGTGCAGGCTGTCGCTGTTCGAAACAACATCGAACAGGACATTCACACCTTGTTGACGATGCGTTCGCGACTCATGACGTTGCGAACGGGCAACATCAACCACGTGCGCGGCCTGCTCGCGGAGTACGGTCAGGTCATGCCCAAGTCGCCGGCCCAGTTCCTCAAGCATGTGAGCGACAGCATCAACAACCTTGAAGGCGAGGTCGACTCGCTCGTCATTGACATGTTCCGCTCGCTCGTCGAGCAGATCAAAGCCGGTGAAGATAAGCTCCGAGAACTCGACAGCGAGATCACGAAGCTGGCAAAGCAAACCAAACACGCTGAGCATTTCCTGACCGTTCCCGGTGTGGGATCGTTGATCACGGCCAATTTGTGCGTGCTCCTGGCCAATCCATCCGCGTTTGCCTCTGGTCGGCAGTTTGCCGCATTTGTCGGCCTGGTACCGATGCATACCGGTAGCGGCGGCAAGACCATCAATACCTCGATTCCCTATCGGTGCGACAAGCGCCTCAGGGCGTTGTTCGTTGAGGGAGCACAAGCTGTTGCCAGATCCAAGCATCCGGCGGACTGGGTGAAAAACATTCTGGCCCGGAAACCCAAGAAGGTGGCTCTGATAGCCATCGCCAACCGCATGGCTCGTCAGTGCTGGGCGGTTGCGCACTACGAACAACCCTGGAGAGACACGTCAATCGCGACGGCGGCATAGGAGGGTTTATGTGCCTGTCGTGATTGATCAACGCTCAGTGATGTGAAAACCGGTTACGCCGACCTCTGTCAAACCTGAACAAAATTTAGGTACTTGGTACCGGGCTGCAAGAAAGGAGCAGAGGTCGCACCCACTTTCATCATGGCCACGTCAAAGGCGCAACCCGCGCTGCGATTGACGGAGAACAGGTCGAATAAGAATGCTCAACACATTCGTTGTTGATATGCGTAGCGAGCACTGGGGTTGAGACAGTCTACAGTCGCCAGGCGACCAACGGAACGTTTACCCATCATCTCAACGAGAGACTTTGCCAATGCGTGTTCGCATCGGCAAGGGTTCTTGCGTGCCTGCAAAAGGGAACGCTCGGAAAGCGGGCATCTTGATCGCAAACCAAACCAAGAGCCGGGGCAACACACCGCAGCACTGTGCTCCAAGGGTTTTCAGCCCGTTGGAATTGCCATTGGGTGGCCCCCATCGAACTATCGTTGGACGTTCGAACGTCGGATAAGAAGCTGGAGTTTGATGAGGATTGAGAAAGTGCTCTTTCACCCCTTGACACCTGAGGACATAAGAAAATTTTGTGTCCGTCAGGTCCCGGATGGGGGAGAGAGAAATCTCTCCCCCTCTTTTTTAACGTAGTGTGACCGCTTTTGGCGCACCGGGCGCCAACGGGCGCTCGCCACCACGTCCGAGTAGCTCCGCCCGGTCGATCGGCTAGAATGGTCGAACGGGCCAAGAGCGCCCCGCAGGTCCTCCGCTCGTTTTATCCCTTCTTCGAGAAGGAAAGGATTCTCCCTTGAAGCGTCTCATCCGTTGGCTTTTCGTGGCCGTACTGAGCCTCCCGCTTGCCGCACAGAGCGTCGTGCTCAACGCTCCGCGCGACGTGGAGGAATATGCGGAAAAGACGCTCTTTACGGCCTTCGGAGGACGCAGTCCCCGCACGCTCGATCCGCAGCGATCTTACTCGTCGGACGAAACGGCCTACACCTACGGCATTTACGAGCCGCTCTATCAGTACCACTACCTGAAGCGCCCCTACACGCTCGTGCCCCGCACGGCGGTGCGCGTGGTGGAGCCGCGCTACTTCGATGCGAAGGGCAGGGAACTCCCCGTCGACGCCCCCGCCGAAGCGATCGCCGTTTCCGTCTACGACATTCCGATTCAAAAGGGAATCCGCTTTGCGCCGCACCCGGCCTTCGCGAAGGACCGGAACGGAAACTTCCTCTACCACGACCTTTCCTACGAAGAGGCAAAGACAAAGAGGAAGCCCGGCGACTTCGCCGAGCGCGGCACGCGCGAACTCACCGCGCACGACTACGTGCACGGCATCCGCCGCATCGCAAGTCCCCGCGTCGTGAGTCCCATTCTCGGGACCATGAGCGACCATATCGTGGGGCTTGAGGACCTCGCCAGGACGCTTCGCGAACAAGACCGGCTTCTTCGGGAGAAAGTTGGCAACGACGCCTATCTCGACATCGACGGCGTCCCCTTTGAAGGGGCCGAAGCGCTCGACGACCACACGCTTCGCATCCGCGTCAAGGGGAAGTACCCGCAGTTTTCCAACTGGCTCACCATGGCCTTTTTCGCACCCGTTCCGTGGGAGGCGGAGAAGTTTTATTCGCAGCGGGGCTTTCAGGAGAACAATTTCACGCTCAACACCTGGCCCGTCGGCACCGGCCCCTTCATGATGAGCGTCTTTGAGGAAAACCGCCGGCACGAAATGGTGAAGAACCCCCTCTTCCGCTTCGTCCCCTACCCGTGCGAAGGAGAAGCCGGGGACAAGGAAAAGGGGTATCTCGCAGCCTGCGGCAAACCGTTGCCGCTTGTCGAGCGCGTCGTCTTCGAAATCGAAAAGGAAGCGGTGCCGCTTCAGACGAAATTCCTTCAGGGCTACTACGACAGTCCCTCGATCGACCGCGTCGACACCGGGCTCGGCTACCTCACCGCCATGGCGGACAGCCCCGAAAAGCTCGCGCTCTACACGAAGAAGAACCTGCGCTTTCCCGAGACGGTCGAGGCGAGCTTCTGGTATCTGGGCTTCAACTGGCTCGACCCCGTCCTCGGAGGCGGCAAGACCCCCGAAGAGGCGCGGCGCGCAAGACTTCTTCGTCAGGCGATTTCGATTGCGGTCGACTGGGAGGAAAACATCGCGATCTTCCAGAAGAACCAGGGGATTCCCGCGCACGGGCCGCTGCCGCCGGGGCTCTTTGGCTGGCGAGACGACGGCCCTTCGGCCTTCAATCCGGTCGTCTACCGCAAGACCGAAGAGGGCCGCGTCGTGCGCCGTTCGATCGACGAAGCGAAGGCCCTTCTCAAAGAGGCGGGCTATCCCGACGGGCGCGACGCGCTCACGGGAAAGCCCTTGATCCTCTCCTTTGACTATCAGAACGCGGCGCAGGGCTCCAAAGCCTATCTCGAGTGGTATCAGCGGCAGTTCGCCAAGCTCGGCATTCAGCTCGACATCCGCGCGACCGACTACAACCGCTTTCAGGACAAGATGAACCGCGGCGCCGCGCAGATCTTTCTCTGGGGCTGGGTCGCGGACTATCCGGACGCGGAAAACTTTCTCTTTCTCTTTTACGGCCCGAACGGCAAGGTGAAGCACGGCGGCGAAAACGCGGGAAACTACTCGAACCCCGCCTTCGACCGCGCGTTCGAGCGCATGAAGTGGCTCGAGGACGGGCCCGAAAAGGCGCGCGCCATCGACGAAATGATCCGAATTCTCCAGGAGGACGCCCCCATCATGTTCGGGTACTACCCGAAGGCGGCCGCGGCCTTTCACGAGTGGGTCCTGAACGCCAAGCCCACGAGCATGGTGCGCAACTCCCTCCAATACATCGGCGTCGACGAAGCGCTTCGCGCCGAACGCATCCGGGAGTGGAACCGCCCGGTTCTCTGGCCCCTTCTTCTCATCGTGCCGATCGCGTGGATTCTCGTTCGGGCGCTTCGCGCCGAAGCGAGACGCCGTGAGGAACGCCGCGCCAAACCGAGTCCGGAGGAGAAACGATGATCGCCTATCTTTTCCGACGGCTCTTTTACGGAGCGCTCATTCTCCTCGGGGTGAACCTTCTCACCTTCCTTCTCTTTTTCGCCGTGAACACCCCCGACGACATGGCGCGTCTTGCCTTGGGCGGCAAGCGCGTCTCGGTCGAGTCGATTGAAGCCTGGAAGAGCGCCCACGGCTACGACCTGCCGCTCTTCTGGAATGACGAAGCCGAAGGAACGGAGAGCGTGACGAAGACGATCTTCTGGACGAGAAGCGTCCCGCTTCTCTCCTTTGACTTCGGGATGAGCGACTCGGGCCGCGACATCACGACGGAAATCAAGACACGCATGGTCCCGTCGCTTCTTCTCGCCGTGCCGACCTTCCTTTTGGGCGTGATCACGGTCGTGAGCGTGTCGCTCCTCGTCGCGCTCCTCCGGGGGACGCGCCTTGAAAAGGGCGCGATCGCCGCGGCGGTCGCCCTCATGTCGATTTCGAGCCTCTTTTACATCATCACGGGGCAGTGGCTCTTCGGGAAGGTGATGCAGCTCGTTCCGGTCTCGGGCTGGAGCGACGGCCCGGGCTGCGTCGCCTTTCTCGCGCTTCCCGTCGCGATCGGCGTCTTCGCGCAGTTGGGCTCGGGCACGCTTCTCTACCGCGCGATGTTCCTCGAGGAACTCAACAAGGACTACGTGCGCTGCGTGCGCGCCAAGGGAATCACGGAAACGCGGATTCTCTTCGGGCACGTCCTTCGCAACTCCTCGCTTCCGATCGTCACCTCGACCGTCGCCGTCATTCCGTCGCTTTTCATGGGCAGCCTCATCATGGAGAGCTTCTTCGGGATTCCCGGACTCGGGAGCTACACGATCGACGCCGTCAACGCCCAGGACTTCTCCGTCGTGCGCGCCATGGTCTTCCTCGGAACGATCGCCTACATCGCGGGGCTCATTCTGACCGACGTCGTCTACACCTGGGTCGATCCCCGCATTCGACTCACGAACCGCTAAGGAGCCGCCATGATCGTATTCCTCCCGACCGACGGTGTGATGCTCCTTCTTCTCGCGCTTCTCCTGCTCACGGTGCGCTTCGTCCTGGCGCGCCCGAACCTTCGCGCCCGCTGGCGCGCGGTCTTCGCAGACGCGGGGTCCGCCGCGGTCGTACTCGCCTTTTTCCTCACGATCGCGACGCTCGACTCGATTCACTATCGTCCGGAACTGCCGCCCGGCCCCAACGGCACGCGCGCCTACAGCCCGACGACCGTGTCGGTCTTCGACACGCTCGTCTTCGACGTGCTCGATGCGGCGCATCCCGAGCGCAGTTACTCCGCTCCCTTTGCAATGCGGGAATTCGACAAGACCACCGTCGTCACCGAATCGGGACCCGTGCGGGACTTTCAGCCGCTCAAGATCGCACCCCTCGCCGAAGACGCGCCCTTCTTTCTTCGGAGCCTCGCGGGCGGCGCCGCCGGACTTCTCGCCGCCATCTGCGCAACGGGACTGCTCGTCGCGGTGAGGCGGGGCGAGAAGCGCGCCCTTCTTCGGCGCTTCACGTCGCTCTCGGGCGAGCGCTTCGCGCCCTGGCTCACCTTCACGGCGCTCCTGACGCTCACGAGCGTCGTTCTCGCCATCTGGCCCGTCTGTCACCCCTTCGGGACCGACGCCGTCGGCAACGACGTCCTCTACGAAGCGCTCAAGTCGCTTCGCACGGCGATCGTGATCGGGTCGCTCGCGACGCTCGCGACGCTTCCCTTCGCCGTCACGCTCGGCATGGCGGCGGGCTACTTCAAGGGGCGCGTCGACGACGCGATTCAGTACCTCTACACGACGCTCTCCTCGATTCCGAGCGTTCTTCTCATCGCGGCCTCGGTGCTCCTCGTCACGGTCTTCATGGACCGTCACCCCGAATGGTGGCCGACCGGACTCGAGCGCGCCGACGTGCGGCTCTTTCTCCTCGCGCTCATCATCGGGATGACCGGCTGGTCGACGCTCGCGCGTCTTCTGCGCGCCGAAACGATGAAGATCACGGCGCTCGACTACGTCACCGCGGCACGGGCCTTCGGCGTGCCGCACGCGCGGATTCTGCGCCGCCACGTACTCCCCAACGTTTTGCACATCGTCCTCATCGTGACGGTCCTCGACTTCTCGGGGATCGTCCTCTACGAAGCGGTTCTGAGCTACGTGGGCGTCGGCGTCGATCCCTCGATGAGCTCCTTCGGGACCATGATCAACGCAGCGCGAAGCGAAATGAGCCGCTCCCCCATGGTCTGGTGGAATCTCGCCGCGAGCTTCCTCTTCATGCTCTCGCTCGTGCTCTCGGCGAACCTCTTTGCGGCGGCCGTGCGCGACGCCTTTGATCCGCGCGCCGCACTCAAACGAAAGGGAGGCGCAGGATGACAAGGGAAACACTCCTTGACGTTCGGGGACTGTCGCTCTCGATCGACACCGACGAGGGGACGCTTGAAGCGCTCTCCGACATCACGTTTACGCTGGAAAAAGGCGAAACCTTCGCGCTCGTCGGCGAGTCGGGCTGCGGCAAGAGCCTCACGGCCGCGAGCCTCATGCGGCTCCTTCCCGAAAACGCGCGCGTCACCGCGGGGGAAATCCGTCTCGACGGCCGGGAACTCCTTTCGCTTACGGAACGCGAAATGCGCGGCGTCCGCGGCGCGAAGATCGCGATGGTCTTTCAGGAATCCTCCACGGCGCTCGACCCCGTCATGACGGTGGGCGACCAGCTCGTCGAAATGATCCGCGCCCACCGTGCGGTGTCCGCGACCGAGGCGAGAAAGGAAGCGCTTCTTTGGCTCGACCGCGTGGGCGTCTCGCTCGGCGGCGACGCGCTCTCGCGCTACCCGCACGAACTCTCGGGCGGACAAAAGCAGCGCGTCATGATCGCCATGGCGCTCTCGGCCCGGCCCGACATCGTGATCGCCGACGAGCCCACGACGGCGCTCGACGTGACGCTGCAGGCGCAGATTCTGAAGCTTCTCAAGGACCTGCAGAAGGAAACCGGACTCACGCTCCTTCTCATCACGCACGACCTCGCGGTCGTGAAGCAGACGGCCGACCGCCTCGCCCTCATGTACGCGGGCGAGATCGTCGAGACGGCGACGGTTGCGGACTTCTTCTCGTCGCCCCGCCACCCCTATGCGGGAGCGCTTCTGAACGCGCTCCCCGACACGGACCGAAAGAAGACTCTGCACCCCATCGAAGGGACCGTCCCGACACTCGCCCCGCCGCCCGCGGGCTGCCGCTTCCGGGCGCGCTGTCCGCGCGCAGCCGAAGCCTGCGCGCGCCACCCCGATCTGACGGAGGGGGCTCATCCCGTGCGTTGCTTTTTCCCGGGCGAAAACCTCTCCGAATCGACGGAAGAATCCTTCTCTTCAGACCTTCGGGAAAACCGCCCGACGGTGCTTGAAATCTCGAACCTCACGGTGACCTACGGCAGCCGCCGCTGGTGGCGTCCCGACGCCGCCAAACCCGCCGTGCGGGGCGTGTCGCTCACGCTCGCCGAAGGGGAGACGCTCGCCCTCGTCGGAGAATCGGGCTCGGGCAAAACCACGGCCGTCATGGCCGCGCTCGGCCTGCTCGGCCCCAAGGCCCGCGTCACGGGGAGCGTACGTCTTCTCGGACGCGACGTTCTCGGCGCCTCGGGCGAAAACCTTCACCTTTTGCGCCGCACCGCGCAGATCATCTTCCAGGATCCCTTCTCTTCGCTTGACCCGCGCATGACGGTGCGCGAAACGCTCGAAGAGGGCATGATCTCGCTTCACCCCGAATGGTCTTCCGTGGAACGCCTCGAACGGGTCCGGAAACTGCTTCGTGAAACGGGATTGCCGGAAAGCGCGGCCGAGCGTCTTCCGCACGCCTTCTCGGGCGGACAGCGCCAGCGCATCGCCATTGCCCGGGCGCTCTCGGTCGAGCCGCGGCTCATCGTCTGCGACGAGCCCACGTCGGCCCTCGACGTCTCCGTGCAGGCGCAGATTTTGAATCTTCTCTCGCGCCTGCAAAAGAGCTTCGGTCTGAGCTACCTCTTCATCACCCACAATTTCGGCGTCGTTCGGCACGTGGCCGACCGCATCGCCGTCATGCGCGCGGGCGAAATCGTCGAGGAAGGCGAAGCCGATCAAATTTTCTCCGACCCGCAGACGGACTACACGAAGAGCCTTCTCGCCGCCATTCCGAGGCTCTGAGAAAAAATCGTACAATCGTATAATACGATTACATGATTCGACGAAAAAGCCTGTCGCACAATGCATTCTCTTCCCTAAAAGCCGAATCGTCGTCATGCGCGCGGGCGAAATCGCCAAGAAAGGCGAAGCCGATCAAATCTTCTCCAACCCGCAGACGGACTACACGAAGAGCCTTCTCGCCGCCATTCCGAGGCTCTGAGCGTAGCTAGAAACACCGTTACGATTTTTCTGCGTCGGCGTTTTTCCAGACAACGAAGCGGCGATCCTCTGCACTGTACACCAAAGCGACGCGAATCAACTTTTTCCCGTGAGGTCTCTCGCCATAACGTCTGGATTTGATTTGAGAAATCGCTTTCGTGAGGAGTGCCTCTGCCTTCTGCGTGGTCGCGGCGAACTTCACCTCAAACACCCAGTGCCACTCCCCAACAGTCACCTCCAAATCGCTGCGTCCGAGAGCGGTATGCACCTCCACTTCCGGCACCATGTCGGCTCCCATCATCAGAGCTTGAAGGTAACTCGTGCAGGCGGCCTCGTTAACCACGGGGTGTCGGTCATAGTTGAGCGCATTGAACGCTTCATTGAACCGATCGATGACGGGAGAAACTTCTCCTTCGCCGAGCAACTTCGTGAGCAACACGCCGTCAGCCGGGCGATATAAGCGACCGCCCAACAACTCCTTGGCATAGAGCTCAGCCATCGACATGATCACTTCCTGATTCGGATAACCCAACGTCACAATACCGAAGTCATCGACGGACTTGATCGTGAGATAGCCGGTCTGCGTGAGCAAAATATCCCGATCGATGGTGGTGAGATCGCCGGGCGTGTTGAGGTCCGATAATTTAGCCTCTTTGAGCTCCGCAAAGTTTGCCGGATCTTCGAGCTCGTGCCCCTCAAGGTACTTCATCAATACAGTCGGATGACCTCCACTCGCGAACCAGTAGTTCTGGAAACCTTGGTCGGGAGCATCCAGAAAATTGAGGACGGACCAAGGACAAAAAAGTTTCTTCGACGCACGCATGTCAAAGCAAAAGCCGTTGTAATGGGACCGCAAGCCATCGATCAACTCTTCCTCCGACATGGCCAACGTTTTGGCAGCCTTACTAAGGTAGTACCCAAAATTCTGCCGAATCTCCTCCTCGGTGTATCCCAAAAGGGCACCGTACGTAGGCGTCAATGTGATGTCAACGAGATTGTTGAGCTCAGAGAAAATGCTCGTGCTACTGAATTTTGTAATGCCCGTCAGAAAGAGAAAACGCAACGAACCCACATTGCTTTTCAGAGCCAAAAAGAACCTTCTCATCTCAGAGCGAACGGCTTCGAAAAGTTCAGGATTGTTCAGACAGATCGTCAGCGGCGCGTCGTATTCGTCGATCAAAATCAGTATATAAAACTGTCTGCTCCAAGCTCTGAAACTTTCCTCCCTCTCATCGTTTGGCATAGACTGAGAACTTCCCGGGAAGAAAAGGAGGCACGGACCAATATGAGAAAAGAAACAAACCTGAAAACCGTTCTTTCAGAGGAAGAGCTTGACGCGACCGTGTCCAAAGCGTCCGCTTCCTCCGCGGAACCCCGCACCGTCAACCTGGTGTTTCCGGAGGATCTCCCGCCCGATCCCGCCGCGCACGCGCATGTGCGCCGTCCTCGCCTTTGGCCGCCCCGAGGGAAGGAAGCGTCGCTTCGCTGGCTCGAAGCGCCGCTCGAGGCCGCTCTTCGCGAAGCCCGCGAGGCCGACCGCCGCACACTGATCCTTTTGACGGGACCCCGCGCCTCGGGCGCTCCGGCGCTCTTTGCGCAAACCCTTCCCCACGTGCACGGGATCGACTTCGACGTCGACGCCGAACGACGGGAGGCGGAGGGAGCGCCGCGCAATCTTCTCGCCCGCTATGCGGCCCTTTCGACCGCCCTCTTTCTCAACGTGCAGCGCGCCCCGCAGTTTGCGGCGCTCCTTGCCGGGCTTGCGGGCACGCGGCTCGACGACTCCGCCGTCAAGGCTCCGAAGGTCGTGATCGCCTACGCTTCGGCGGAGCTCCCCGTCTTTGCGTCCCTCTCCTCGAATCCCTTCGTGAAGAGACTGCGTCTTCGCACGCTCGTTCAGGGGGAATTGACGGGGATTCAGCCCGATTTTCCGGAGCGTCTTCTCGCGCACGACTTCCCCTCGCAACTTTCGTACGACGAGAGCAACCGAGACCTCATTCTCGAAATCGCCATGCACGGGGGCTACCCCGAAGGACGCCTCGGGACCGCGGACGAACGGCACGACTTCTTTCACGACCTCGTCCGAAAAATCTGCTCGACGGACCTGGATGCGGTAAGCCGGCTTCGCAGCTGCATGACGCTTCGCAAGGTCTACCGAACCGTGGGCGCCGCGTCGGGCGAATCGCTCAACGTGTCGAAAATCGCCGAATTTCTCGATCTCGGCCGACCGCTTGTGAAGCGCACGATCGACGCGCTCGAGGCGCTCTATCTCGTCGACGCCCTCCCCGCCTGGCCGGAAGGGGAAAAGCTCGGCCGCGCCCTCAAGAGCGAGAAGCACTACGTGACGGACTCGGGGTGGCTCTGCGGCCTTCTCGGCTTTTGCGATTCGGATCCCTGCGCGCTGCCGCCGGGATCCGAAGGGATCGTCGAGCGCCTCATCGCGGGCTGGACCCGCGCGCAGCTCGCCGCCCTCACGGACGTGCGGCCCGAGTGGCGCCTCTGGCACTTCGCCCTGAGAACGGGCCTTTCGATTCCGATGCTGCTCGAAAACGAGAAGACGGGCGCCCTCATCGCGATCGAAACCTCTTCGCGCGAGAGCGCCGGTCCCGAAGACTTCGTGCGGCTTCGCAAATTCCGCGCGCTTCTCAAAGACCGGCCCGTGACGCTTCTTCGCCTTTACTGCGGACAGGCCGTGCGAAGCTTTGAAGAGGGTGAAGCCGCGCTTCCCATCGCCTTTCTCTGGCGATGAAAAATCGCCGCGCCCGAGAAATTCGTGAGGCGCGGCGAGGGCTCAGCGGTCCTTGGCGGCGAGGAAGAGGACGACGCGGGTGCCGCCTTCGTCCGACGCGCGCTCGACCGTCACTTCGGCGCCGATGCGCGAGGCGCGCTCGCTCATGATCGAAAGGCCCACGTGGCGGCCCTTTCTCGACTCCACGAGCTTTTCGTCGATCCCCACGCCGTCGTCCTCGACGACCACGCGCAGATCCTCGTAGTTTTCGACGACGACGTTCACGTGCGAGGCGCGGGCGTGCTTGCGCACGTTGCTCAGGGCCTCCTGAATGATGAAGATCACCTGCACTTTCTGGCGGTCGGTGAGTTCGGGACCGCGCTCGACGACGCGAAGCGACGCCTCGACGTTCGCCTGCGCCTCAAAGCGGTTGATGACGGTGCGCACGCCGTCGATGAACTTTTCCTTGTGCACGCGCTCGCGGAAGTTGAGCAGGAGTTCGCGCACGTCGTCGTAGCACTCCTGCAGACCCGTACGAATGGCGGCGAGCGATTCGTCGCGCAGGGCGTCGTCCTTCTTTTCGATGGCGCTCGTGAGGAACTGCACCTGAAGGTTGAGGTAGGAGAGCGCCTGCGCGATCGAGTCGTGCAGCCCCCGCGCCATGAGCTGGCGCTCCTGCACGACGGCGTAGAGGCGTTCGCGCTCGTTCAACTGCCCGTTTTCGATCGCGACCGAGAGGTGCGTCACGAGGCTTTCGAGCAACTGCACGCGCGGAATCCCTAGCGTCAAAGGCGAGCGGTAGAGAAGCGCGAGAACGCCGAGCTGCGCGTTCGTCCCGCGCACGGGCACGCAGTAAACCGTCTCGTAGCCCTTGGCGCGAAGCGCCGTGATCATGCGGCGCGGATCGGCGAAGCGAAGCGGGATGCGGATCGTCTCGCCGCGCGCAAGGCACTGCTCGAGAAAGTTCGAGCCGTCCTTGACGCCCTCGAGTTCGGAGACGATGTCGGACTCGACCTCCGACGTGGCCTCGAGCCTCAGGGCGGGCTCCTCTTCACGGCGCAGAAAGAGCGCCGCCGCGTCGGCGTCGAGCGCGCGCTTCGTGCGCTCGACGAAGCCTTCGAGCGTCTCGTTCATCGTGCGCTGGTGCGAGAGAAAGCTCGTCGCCCCGTAGAGGTCTTCGAGCTGACGGTTCTGCACTTCAAGCGCCTCGGTCTTGTCGGCCACTTTCCGCTCGAGGTTGTTGTAGAGGTCCTGCAGGCGGTCGGCCATGTGGTTGAACCCCACGCCGATCAGATTGATTTCGTCTTCGCCGCGCATCGGAAGGCGCTGCGAAAGGCGCCCGTTCGAGAGAAGAAAGATCCCCCGCCCGAGAATTTCGAGCGGATGAATCACCCACTTCACGAGGAGCACCATGATGACGAAGAGGCTCCCTACGGCGAGCACGATCACGAGCCACTGAATCGTCTGCAGCTGCGAGAGGTAGTCGTTGCGGCGCTCTTCAACCTGGTTCGAGAAGACCGAGAGCCGCTCGACGTAGAGGTTCACCTGCGAGAGGCGGTTCGCCTCGTCCGAGTCGGCGAGAAGAATCGGCATGATGTCGCGCCGCCAGGAGGCTTCGAGTTCGTGCAGGTGCGCTTCGATCTCCGGACTTCTCGGCAGACGCCATTCGCTTCCGGTCAAAAGACGGTTCATCTCGACGTTGAAGGCGTCGATCTCGCTTCGCAGATCGGCGCGCGCCGCGTCGTCATGCGCGAGAAAGCCGCAGCGGTAGGCGTGATGGCGCAGTTCCCCCACGGTTCGCACCGTGGCGGCGCTCGCTTCGAGCTCCCAGTTGAGAAGCATCGTGTAGCCCACCGACACGACGATGAAGCTCACCCACAAAAGCGTGAGAAGCAGAAGTCGCGTCGAAAGACTCGTGAAGGCGCGGAGAATTCGTTGCATGCCGATTCGTCAGAAGAGTTTGGGTTCCGGATCGTCGCAGATTTCGATCTTGAGGCCCCCTTCGGTCGCCGCTTCGGGTTCGGGATCGGTCGCGAGCGCCTCGAGGGCTTCGGCCTTCCAGGTGAGCGGCAGGGTCTTTCCCTTGCGGGCGCGCTTGGCGATGTAGTCGCCGATCGCGCGGCGTCCGAGAAGCTGTTCGCGGGCCTTGCCGCCGCGGCCCGTGCCGCGCACGAGAAGACCTCGGTCGTTGACGGCCGTAACCGTGAGAAGTTTCGCGTCTTCGTCGAGGCCCATGAGCATGACGCCCTTGCCGCCCGCGGAGAGAAGGCGCACTTCGGAGGCGTCGAAGACCAAGAGCCGATTCTTCGACGCAAGGCAGGCGAGAAGCGGATTCGCTTCGTCGAGCGCCACCATGCCGAGGAGAACGCTCCCGTCTTCGGGCTTGAAGAAGGCCTTCCCGGCGCGCGGACGCGCCACGAGGTCGGAGGTGCGGCACACGAGCCCCAGACCGTTGTCGGCGTAAAGGAGCACGCGCGACTTTTCGTCCGCCGCCGCCCAGGCGACGATTTCGCCGCCCTTTTCGAGGTCGATGAAGGCCGAAAGCGGCTGGCCGTCCGAGCGGCCGCCCGGCAGCGCCGACACCGCGATCGTGTAGCTTCGGCCCGTCTGCGAGAGCGCGCAGATCGAGTCCGTCGTGCGGCACTCGATTATCTTCAGGACGGCGTCGCCCACGCGCAGGTTGAGGGCGGAGAGGTCGTAATCGTGGCCCGAACGGGTCGTAAGGAACCCCTTTTCGGTGATGATCACCGTCACGGGACTCGAGGGAACGGTCGCTTCGTTCTGGGCGACGCGCGCCTCTTCGATGAGCGTGCGGCGGTCGTCGCCGAACTTCTTGACGGCGTCGTCCACTTCGCGCGCCACCTGACGGCGAAGCAGCGCTTCGCTCCCCAAGAGGCGCTCGAGCTTGCGGCGTTCCGTTTCGAGTTCGTCGATTTCCTTTTCGATCGCGATCGCGGCGAGCTTGGCGATCTGGCGCAGACGCATCTCGAGAATGTCCTCGGCCTGGCGGTCCGAGAGCGGGAAGGCCTCCATCAGGGCCTTCTTCGGTTCGTCGGCGTGGCGGATGATCTCGATCACGCGGTCGATGTTGAGGAGAATGAGCCGGCGCCCTTCGAGGACGTGCAGGCGGTCGTTCACGTCGTCCAAACGCGCCTGCGAACGGCGCCGCACGGCGTTCAATCGGAAGGACACCCATTCGCCCAGGATTTCCATCAGGCCCTTCTGACGGGGCTTGCCGTCGATCCCGAGCATGACGAGGTTCACCGACACGTTCGACTCAAGCTTCGTCTGCGAGAGAAGGGCCGAGACGAACTCTTCGCGGTTCACGCGCGACGTGCGCGGCTCGAAGACGAGCCGCACGGGGACGTCGCGCCCCGACTCGTCGCGGGCGCGGTCCAGGAGCGCGAGAAGCGCGGTTTTCGCCTGAATCTGTTTGGGGGAGAGACTCTTCTTTCCCTTCGGAACCTTCGGGTTCGTGATGTCGTCGATTTCGCTCAGGACCGAGGCGGACGACGCTTCGGGCGGGAGTTCGTCAAAGACGAGCTGCCACTGTCCGCGCGCCATCTCTTCGAAGTGATAGCGGGCGCGCACGGTGATCTTGCCTCGGCCCGTGCGGTAGGTGTCGCGGATGACGTCGGGCGACGAGATGATCTGGCCGCCGCAGGGGAAGTCCGGCCCGGGGAGCTTTTCGAGCACTTCCTCGAGGGTCGCCTCGGGCTTTTCAAGGAGAAGCTTCACGGCCTCGGCCGTTTCGCGCAGATTGTGCGAGGGAATCGACGTGGCCATGCCGACCGCGATCCCCGAGGAGCCGTTCAAAAGCACGAAGGGAAGCTTCGCGGGGAGTTCCACGGGTTCGCGGAAATTGCCGTCGTAGTTGGGCACGAAGTCCACCGCTCCGCTTTCGACTTCGTCGAGGAGGAGTTCGGCGATCGGCATGAGGCGCGCTTCGGTGTAGCGCATGGCGGCCTGACTGTCGCCGTCGCGCGAGCCGAAGTTGCCCTTGCCGTCGATCAGGGGATAGCGGAGCGAAAAATTCTGCGCCATGCGCACGAGGGCGTCGTAGACCGACTGGTCGCCGTGCGGGTGGTATTTGCCGAGCACGTCGCCCACCACGCGGGCGGACTTCACGGGCTTTTTGCCGGCCGAGAGCCCCATCTTGTACATGTCGATCAGAATGCGGCGCTGCACGGGCTTCTGACCGTCGGACACGTCGGGGAGCGCGCGGCTCTTCACGACCGACATGGCGTATTCGAGATAGGCGCGGCTCGCGTAGCGCGCGAGCGTCAACTGTCCCTCTTCCTCTTCGTCGCCCGTCATGGCGGCGCTGACGGGATCGAACCCCGACCCCGGCGCAACTTCCCCGGACGCTTCGTCCGTTTCATCCGAAGCCTCGGCGTCTTCCGCCGCCTCGGCCTCCTCTTCGGAGGTTTCGTCGGGCGTTTCGCCGGACGCTTCTTCGGACGGCGCTTCGTTCGTCCCTTCGGCAACCTCTTCGGCGACCGCGGCGTCTTCCGTTTCCGGGACCGCGTCCGTCGCCTGCGCCTGCGGCTCTTCGGCCTGCGCTTCGGGGAGATCGTCTTCGTAGACGAGGTCGATCGAATCGAAGAGGCCCCCCAAGGCGCCCTCGTCCATGCCCTGCTTTTTCTTCGTCATCTTTTGTCTCTAGTCAGCGTTCTTATACGTCGAGCTCGGCCCGATCGCCCCAGGTTTCCATCCACACGCGCCGGCCCGCGGCCGACTTCGATCCCATCAGAAGGGTCATTACGCGGCGCGTGTCTTCGTTCGAGAAGGACCCGATTCCTACCGGAAGAAGCCGACGCGTCTCGGGCGAGAGGGTCGTCTCGGCGAGCTGATCGGCTTCCATTTCGCCCAGGCCCTTGAAGCGCGAAATGACGAGCTTCTCGGCGTCGTGGCCTTCCTTCTTGAGGAGTTCGATCGTGCGGTCGCGTTCGCGGTCGTCGAGGCAGTAGATCTTTCGCTCCTTCTTCTTGCCGCGCGGCGGCACGTCGACGCGGTAGAGCGGCGGCATCGCCACGTATACGTGACCGAGCTCGATGAGCTTCGGGAAGTGACGGAAAAAGAGCGTGAGAAGCAGAACCTGAATGTGGCTTCCGTCCACGTCGGCGTCCGAGAGAATGCAGATCTTGCCGTAGCGAAGCCCCTTCAGATCCGGGTCGCCGTGCTGCGGATGCGGATCCACCCCGATCGCCGCGGCGATGTCGGCCACGGTTTCGCTCGCGAAAACGCCGTTCGTGTCGGTGTCCCAGGTGTTGAGGATCTTCCCGCGGATCGGGAGAATCGCCTGAAATTCCTTGTCGCGCCCCGACTTCGCGGAGCCGCCCGCGGAGTCCCCTTCGACGATGAAGAGCTCGTTGCGGGTGATGTCGTCCGTTTCGCATTCGGTGAGCTTGCCCGGGAGCACCGTCACGGTGCCCGCCTTCTTCTTGGCGTGCTTGGCGGCCTGACGCTGACGCGTCTGCGCCTGACTCAAAAAGAGTTCGGCAAGCTTCTTGCCTTCTTCGACGTGGTCGTTGAGCCAAAACTCGAACTGCGCGCGCACGAAGCTCGAGACGAGCTTCAGGGCGTCGCGGGACGTGAGCTTTTCCTTCGTCTGACCCTGAAACTGCGGGTCGAGACTGCGCGTCGCGAGAATGAAGTTCGCGCGGCTCCAGACGTCTTCGGCGAGCACCTTCACGCCCTTCGTCTGCAGACCGTGCACCTCCATGAAGGCCTTGACGGCCTGAAAGAGGCCGTCCTTCAAGCCCGATTCGTGGGTGCCGCCCTGCGGGGTCGGAATGAGGTTCACGTAGCTCTCGCGCACGAGCGCGCCGTCGGCCGTCCAGACGACCACCCATTCGGCGCCTTCGCCCCGGGCGAAGCCTTCGGCTTCGTCCTCGGCAAAGCCCTTCGCTTCGAAGGGTTCGGCCACCGCCTCGCCCGTGAGTTCGGAGAGAAGGTATTCCTTCAAACCGCCGTCGTAGCGCCAGACGGTCTCTTCGCCGCGCTTTTCGTTTTTGTAGCGCACCTCGCAGTCGGGGAGCAGCACCGCCTTCGAGCGCAGGAGACGCACGAGCGCCGCCTCGGGGATCTCGGGGCTGTCGAAATACTTCGGATCGGGCCACACCGTCACGCGGGTGCCCGTGCGGCTCTTGGGCCGGGGCGACGGACGCTTTTCAATCGGCCCCTGCGGAAAGCCGTCCGCAAAGGTGAGGGTCGACTCCTCGCCGTCGCGCCAGACGGTCACCACCATTTTGCGCGAGAGGGCGTTCGTCACCGAAACGCCGACGCCGTGCAGGCCCCCCGCAAAGGAGTAGGGGCCCGAGCCGTCGGTCTTGGCGAACTTCCCGCCCGCGTGCAGACGCGTGAAGACGAGTTCGAGCACCGAAATGCCCTCCTCCTCGTGAATCCCCGTTGGAATCCCGCGGCCGTCGTCTTCGATGGTGACGGCGCCGTCGGCGGCCACCGTCACGTCGATGCGGCTGCCGAAGCCGTTCTGGACTTCGTCGGTCGCGTTGTCGAGCACTTCCTGGATGATGTGCAGGGGATTGTCGGTGAGCGTATACATGCCCGGGCGCTGCTTGACGGGTTCGAGCCCCTTCAACACCCGAATGGAATGCGCGTCGTACGCTTCACGTGTCTTCGTTTGAGCCATGTTGGGATGAGTCTCTTCTTTTTTCCGAAAGCGTCTATTGTAACAAAGCTGTGCGGCGTCACCGCCGCAGAGCCGTCCCGACACCCTCTCTCGACACACTTCGAGTCCGCTACAATCAAAGGATTCACTCATTTTTCACGGGACAGGCATGGCCAAATACACCTTGGGTTTCGACGCCGGTACGCAGAGCGTCAAAGTCGCCGTTTACGACGAAGCGATGCAGTGCGTCGCACAGAAAAGCTACCCGACGACCCTCACCTATCCGCAGCCGGGCTGGGTGCAGATGGACGTTGAGGAATACCTCGCGCTTACGATCCGCGCCGCCCGCGACGTGACGGACGAAATGAAGGAAAAGGGGCTCAACCCCGCCGACATCGCGGCCGTCATGGGCGACGGCGTCATCTGCGGGATCGCGGGCGTGGACGCCGAAGGCCGCGCCGTCACCCCCTACATCAACTATCTCGACAGCCGCACGACCGAAGACGTCGAAGCGATCACGGCGATGGGGCTCGACATCTGGGCGCGCGAAACGGGCAACCCCCAGCCCTCCCCTATGTTCCCGGCGATGTTCGCGCGCTGGTTCCTCAAGAACTGCTCCGAAGAAGTCCGCGGCAAGATCGTGAAGTTCGTCCACGACGCCCCCTTCATCCTCATGCACTTTGCGGGCCTCAAGGGCAAGGACGCCTTCATCGACTGGGGCACCATGTCGGGCTGGGGCCTCGGCTACAAGGTCGAGGAAAAGATCTGGTCCGACGAGCAGCTTGAAATCCTCGGCATCGATCCGAAGTACATGCCCCGCATCGTCAAGCCCTGGGACCGCGTCGGCTCGGTCACCGAAGAGATCGCGCGCCAGACGGGCCTTCCCGCCGGCATTCCCGTTCTGGCGGGTGCGGGCGACACCATGCAGTCGATGTTGGGGAGCGGCATCTTCGAAGCGAACCGCGGCGTCGACGTCGCGGGGACCTGCGCGATGTTCTGCGTCTCCACGAAGGGGATCGTTCCGGAACTCTCCCGCCCCGGGCTCGGCCTCATCTTCAATTCGGGGACGCTCCCCGACACCTATTTCTACTGGGGCTTCGTGCGCACGGGCGGATTGTCGCTGCGCTGGTTCAAGGACAACGTCGCGCAGCATTCTGAGAGCGGCGAACACTACCGCAAGATGAGCGAGGAAGCCGCCAAGGTGCCCGCGGGCGCCAACGGCGTTCTCTTCCTTCCCTACCTCACGGGCGGCACGGGCGAAGAAAAGGACGCGAGCGGGTGCTTCCTCAACATGACGATGGACGACGATCAGTTCGTCATGTGGCGCTCGGTCCTCGAAGCGATCGCCTACGACTACCGCGAACTCGCCGCGGCCTACCGTTCGGCGGGCGTCAACCTCGACCGCATCACCGTGACGGAGGGCGGCAGCCGCGACGCGCTCTGGAATCAGATCAAGAGCGACATGCTCGAAGCGACCGTCGTCCGTTACCGGAACGCCGGCGGCGCCGTCCTCACGAACGCGCTCTTTGGCGCCTGGGCCACGAGCGACCGCGCGGGCGACGTCTCCGCGATCGTCGAACTTCTCTCGAAGGCGATCGTCGAGGACGCCGAATACAAGCCCGATCCCGAAACGTCGCGCCTTTACGAAAAGATCGGCGCGATGCGCGCGAAGCTCATCCGCGAAGACATGCGCGAAGCCTTCCGCAACCTCGTCGCGATCCGCAATCTCTGAGGCTTGTCATGACGGAGCGCTTCGTCCGAACCGTTCTAGGTCCCTTCCGTCTCGAAGAGGACAAGGGAGCGCTCACGGCGCTCGAACCCGTCGACCGTCTCCCCGAAGGGCAATCCTTCGGCGGTGCGTCGACGGACCTCCTGCTCGCGGCGGAAAAGGCGCTTTGCGCCTACCTCGCGGGCGGCCCCTCGGACGTCGACTCCCTTCCCCTCCTTCTTCCCGAAGCGCCCTTTGCGCGCAAAGTCCTCGAAGCGATGCGAGCCATTCCCCGCGGCGAAACGAGAACCTACGCCGAAGTGGCCCGCCGTGTCGGACACGAAGGCGCCGCGCGGGCCGTGGGAAGCGTCTGCGCCAAAAACCGGCTTCTCTTCGTTCTTCCCTGCCACCGCATCGTCCCGACGACGGGCGTCGGGCACTACCGGCTCGGAAGCGACGTGAAGCGCCGGCTCCTCGCCATGGAAAAGGGGGACGCCGACGCGTTTCGTCCGAAGACGGTCTTCATCACTTCGGACGAAGCGAGGGCGCATCTCGTCCGTCTCGGCGCGAACTGGGCGCGACTCGTAGAGGAAACGGGACCGCTTTCGCGCCCCGTTATTCCGGATCTCTTCGAAGGGCTGGTGCGCTCCTTTACGAGCCAGCAGATCAGCGTCAAGGCGGCCGCCGCCATCATGGGGCGGCTTCGCCAAAACTGCGGGCCGCTTACGCCCGAACACCTTCTTTCCCTGGACTTTGAGCTTCTGCGCGCCCAGGGTCTCTCCGCCCACAAGGCGAAGTGGATCCGCAGGGCCGCGGAGCGCTTTGCGGACGGGGAGTTCGACACGGGCCTTCTTCACCGCCTCGAAGACGAAGAAGTCGTCGAAAAGCTCGTCACCCTCGACGGCGTCGGACGGTGGACGGCCGAAATGATCGCGCTCTTCACCCTCGGGCGCGACGACGTGCTGAGTCTCGGCGACCTCGGCATTCGCCGGGGATTCGAGCGCCTCTACGGACGGCCGCTCACGAAGACCGAAATGGAAAGGCTTCGCCGCCGTGCGTCGCCCTTCGGAAGCGCCGCGTCGCTCTATCTCTGGCACCTCGCCTCGGGCGGCGGCGTCGCCGACTGACGCCCCGAAGGCCCAAAACGCTTTCGCCCGAAGCCGCAAGAACGTAGAATTGCGTTCTTTCCATTCTTTGAGCGAGCGCTTCATGTCCGACACTCCTCTCCACACCGCAGCTTCTCCCCACCGCAGTCCGGCGCCCTACGAAATCATGGCGCCCGCAGGGAGTTGGGAATCCCTTTCCGCCGCCCTGCAGGCGGGCGCCGACGCGGTCTACTTCGGCGTGGACTCGCTCAACATGCGCTCCCTCGCCGCCAAGACCTTTACGCTCGACGACCTCCCCGAAATCGCGGGGCGCTCGCGCGAGGCGGGCGTCCGGACCTACCTCACGGTCAACACGGTGCTCTACGACGAGGATCTACCGCTCATGCGGAGCATTCTCGACCGCGCCAAAAGGGAGGGCGTTTCCGCCGTCATTCTCTCCGACGCGGCGGCGCTCTCCTACGCCCGCTCGATCGGGCTCGAGGCGCATCTCTCGACGCAGCTCAACATTTCGAACGTCGAAGCCCTTCGTTTTTACGCGCAGTTCGCCGACGTCTTCGTTCCCGCCCGAGAACTCAGGCTCGAACAAATCGGCGCGATCGCCGAGACGATCCGACGCGACGGCATCAAAGGCCCCTCGGGAAAGCTCGTGCAGATCGAAGCCTTCTGCCACGGAGCGCTCTGCATGGCGGTTTCGGGGAAATGCCACCTGAGCACGCACACGCGCGGCAAAAGCGCGAACCGAGGCGAATGTCTGCAGAACTGCCGCCGCACCTACCGGCTCGTCGACGCCGAGCGCGGCATCGAAATCGACGTGGAGGGGCAGCGCTTTCTCTCGCCCAAGGACCTGAAGACGATCGGCTTCATGGACCGCATGGTGGCGGCGGGCGTCACGGTCTTCAAGATCGAAGGCCGCGCCCGCGGCCCCGAATACGTCCGAACGACGGTGGAATGCTATCGGGAGGCCTTGGACGCCGTGCTCGAAGGTCGCTGGACGGACGCGATGCGCACCGCCTGGGACGATCGCCTCGCGCGCGTCTTCAACCGAGGTTTCTGGGACGGCTGGTACCTCGGCGCGCAGACGATGGAGACGACGAAGGACTACGGCTCGAGCGCCAAGGAAAAGAAGGTCTACGTGGGAAAGTGCCTCAACTATTTCGCCAAGTCCGGGGTCGGACACTTCCGGCTTGAGGCGGGGAGTCTTCGCAAAGGGGACCGCTATCTCGTCACGGGCCCCACGACGGGCGCCGTCTTCGGGACTGCGGACGCGATGCGCGTCAACGAAACCGAGGCGGAAAACGCCGAAAAGGGCGCGGAAGTGACCTTCCGCGTCCCCGAACGCATCCGCGAGCACGATCGGCTCTATCGGCTCGAGCAAGCTATTTGAAACAATAGACTTTCAACTTCGATTTTGATTTATTCTCGAGTTTTCTATTTCAACCGTTAGCACCTTCTAGGCATGAATACTGATTTTTCAGCAAATCTTTCATCATCACAAAAAAAAGATTAAATAAGATGACCAGGAGTTCCTGCCGGTAAACGATATGCATCTTTTTTGCGTTTAATTATTTGTTCAGCCTGCCGTCGAAGACACTCCATCACCCACAAATAAGCGGAAGAACCCTTCGTGTAATCAGCTTCTGCAACCATCTGGACTCGTCCATCCCTTCGTAGCTGATCGACTTGACTAAAAGCCTTTTCATCTCCATGAGGATAAATAGCCATAGTCGAACCTCCTTTTTGGAGTAGGACAGAGAATGCAGGCACATCACTAGGTCCATCGGCAACATACAGCATGTTGCAAAACTGTACGCGACGAGCTTCAAGAGGAATCTTTGTATTCACATCGATTGTACTATCGTCTTCGATTCCAACACCTTTATTAATTTCAAAAAGAGCCCGAGTCTTCGTTGAATTATCCAAACTATAAGCAACTTCAACGATTCTTTTTTCTCCACCATCAGACTCTTCGTCGATTAGCTCAGCCCCCCAGATCTTCGTCACATAGGGAGCAATCTTAGAGCCAACGATCATACGCTTCAGTCCTGTACTTACTATATAATTCTCGAATCGAATACCGCATTTTTTATATAGCTCAATATCCCCCATCTCTTTTATTTCACGGAAAAGCTCAGTAGCACCCCTAAAGAATTGCAATTCAGCCCCTAACTCCTCGAGAATCTCATTATTTAAGCCATCTAGACTTCCGCCTTTACGAGACTCCCTAATCAATTCATTCAAATAATAAGTATCACGGTTAACATCGAGGGTGTCAGAAATTTCGTGTCTCATGGGATAATACGTGCCCCTGACGGGTTCACCTATCCATGATGACTACGACGAAAAACTCCAAACGTAAGAACCAGCCGAACGGCGTCGACATTAACCAGTTCCCGAACCTCGGGGCGGCCATTGATGAGGCTGTGGCCTCGGCCTGCTCAACGGGGTGGAGGGCGCCAAGAGCCTCACCCATATGGTTATGAAGCGCTTCGTGGAAGCAGCCCTTCAGGGGGAGATGCAGGCTCATTTGGACGGTATTCCGTCTCGTGCTACAGAAGGCGGCGACCAAGAGGCCGAAGAGGTTACCGGTACGCGCAGCCAAGGCAATAAGCGCAACGGTGTCGGCCGCAAGACAATCAATACCGACGTCGGGCCTGTCGAAATCAACGTACCTCGCGATCGACAGGGCACTTTCTCTCCCATTCTGCTTCCCAAGCACGCCCGTCAATTTTCCGGATTCGATGACAAGATCATCGCCATGTACGCTCGCGGCATGTCGACCCGTGACATCAGCGCCTTCCTGGAAGAACAGTACGGCATTGGCGTCAGTGCAGAGTACGTGAGTACGGTTACGGACCGTGTGTTGGAAGACGTTGAAGCCTGGCAAAGCCGTCCTCTCAACTCCATGTATCCGGTCGTTTTCTTCGACGCCATGCGCGTCAAGATCCGAAGCGGCATGGTGGTCAAGCCTATGGCCGTTCACATCGCTCTCGGCATCGCCAGCGACGGAAGCCGCGACGTGCTGGGCATGTGGCTTGCGGAAAACGAAGGCGCCAGCTTCTGGGCGAGCGTATTCAACAACCTGAAAACGCGTGGCGTAGAGGACATTCTGATCGCAGTGACCGACGGTCTCAAAGGCATGTCGGAAGCACTGGAAGTCGTCTTTCCCCGGACCGAGCATCAGACCTGCATCGTGCACCTCATCCGCTCTTCCACGGCATTCATTTCGCATCGTGACCGCAAGGCCGTGTGCGATGGGCTGAAGCCCGTTTACCAGGCTACGGACGCGGTTGAGGCCGAACGTGCCCTCGAAGTCTTTGCCGAGTCCCCTATGGGAAAGCGTTATCCCGCTGTGGCGGAGGCTTGGCGCAGGGCCTGGGCACAAGTGATCCCGTTCTTTCGCTTCCCGCCGGCGATCCGTCGTCTCATCTACACGACCAACTCGATCGAAGGCTTGAACCGTGCGGTCCGCAAGGTAATCAAGACCCGCACCCTGTTCCCAAATGAAGAGGCGGCCAAGAAGCTGATTTACCTGGCAATCCGCAACTTTACGGAAGGCTGGAAACGCCCGACCATTCGCTGGTCGAATGCCATGCCGGAGTTCGCTCTGTTGTACGGAGAGCGCTTCACAGACGCGGCAGAATGAGTTGCGGCACAACGACAAGAAGATTAATCAGAGGATTCTCCATGCTGCCTTGTCAACCCAAGTGGAATGCTTGTACGGGCTACCTTCTCCGCGACAGGGGCTCTGCCCCCGTCACCCCCGCGCTCGCCGCCGCGTGGCTCGGGGGACTGCACGCGGAACGCTTGGCATCCCCCAAGCCACAGGCTATCGGCAATCTCTCCGGTTGTGCAAGCACCTTTCGCGGCATTTGCTCAGGCCTGCCGGCTGACGCCTTGGGCCTTGCGCAATTCCACGAGTGCTTGACAACCCTCGCAATTGCCGAAGGCGAGCGACCTTTTTGCCCTGATTGAGGGTTAACCGAGCCTCAAAAAAGAAGAGGGGCGAATTGTTCCGCCCCACCGATAAACTTGCCCTGGACACGAAAAATTACACACTCCCTTAACATCAAAACCTTTGTTCTCGAGTTCTTCAATACGCGAATTAACATTATCCCAAAACTCCTTACCTTTCACTTTCCATCTATCAAAAATAGGATCTTGCATATATCCAGGAATCAACGTCTTATCAAAATCCCATACAGTCGCAATAATCTCAGACATATTCATCCTCTTTTCCAACAAATTTTCTTCAGCACATCAACGTACCGATTAAAACATTAACTTACCTACCCCATACATTAACAGAAAATACCACACTCAACAAAATTTAAATCAAGACATAAACGTACGCCCACACATAACATGTTATGTATAACTGTCTACCCATAGTTTGAACAGAGAAAAAAAGAGGAAGTTCGAAGAACTTCCTCTTTTCTTGTACTCTCTAAGAGCTCTTACGGTTCCTGATCCTTCTTCCCTTCGATGAAGTCGGGACGCAGGATTTCGCTCTTCATCACCGCCTTCAGAGCGGAGAGGTAGGCGCGGCGGTCGGCTTCGCCGTAGATCGCGGCGATTTCACGACGGAGCGCTTCGACTTCCTCGGGCTTCGATTCCGGCATGCGGCGTTCGGCCACGTAGCCCACGATGTAGGCGCCACCCGGAACGGACGTGCCCGTGAAGGTCGGGAGCTGCTGAGACGGAATCGCGATTTCGCGGTTGACGAGGGCTTCAGGCTGGCCCTTCGGGTTCTGACGCGAAACCCAGACGGGTTCGGAGAAGCCGTCGAGCGACTTCGACTCGAGCACTTCGGCAAGCTTCTTTTCGCCTTCGGCCTTCGCCATGGCGGCGGCCTTTTCGGTCTTGATCGCTTCGACGATGCGGACCTTCACCGCGTCAAGCGGCTGCAGGGCGGTCGGGAAGTGTTCGACGACGCGGGCGGAGACGAGCGTGTTCGAAGCGACTTCCACGGCGGAGGTGTTGCGCTTTTCGCTCAGCGCTTCTTCGCCGAAGAGGTGTTCGACGACGCGTTCGTTGATCACGCGCTTCAGAGCCGGATCCTCGACGCCTTCGCGCGTCACGTTTTCGGCCGTTTCGATCTTGATGCCGAACTTCTCGGCGACGGGCGCGAGCGTGTCGGACTGTTCGTAGACCATGTTCGTGAATTCGTCGGCGGCTTCGGAGAAGGCGCGGATCGCCATCTGTTCGACGTATTCGCGTTCGATTTCACCGCGGACTTCTTCGAACTTCTTGACGTGCTGATCGCGCACGTCCGTCACGTAGATGATGTGGTAGCCGAATTCGGATTCGACCGGACCGACGATGTCGCCCTTCTTGGCGGCGAAGACAGCGTCTTCAAAGGGCTTCACCATGACGCCGCGGCCGAAGTAGGAGAGGTCGCCCCCGTCGTTGGCGGAACCCGTGTCGACGGAGTTGGCCTTGGCGAGTTCGCCGAACTTCGAGGGATCGGCCTTGGCTTCGGCGAGAAGCGCTTCAGCCTTCTTGAGGGCCGCGGCCTTGTCGTCGCCGAACTCAAGCAGAATGTGGCTCGCACGGCGTTCTTCCGGAACCGACCAGCGGTTCTGGTTCTGTTCGTAGAAGACCTTGACTTCCTCTTCGTTGGGCTTGATGTCCTTCTTGAAGTCTTCGGGCGAGAGAACGACGTACTCGATCTTGAGGTGTTCGGGCGAGTAGAAGTCGTTTTCGTGCGACTTGTAGTAGGCGGCGACCTCTTCGTCGGAGGCCTTCGCTTCGTCGTAGTAGTCGCCCACGTTGAAGATCATCGTGCGGACCTGACGCTCTTCGGCGAGGATGTCGTGCAGATCCTGAGCGAGAGCCTTGGGCGCGGGATGCGTCGCGGAAACGCCCGAGATGAGCGTGTTCTTGGCGAGGTCCTGACGGAGTTCGTAGACGAACTGCTCGTCGCTCTTGCCCTGGCTGCGCAGGAAGTTCTCATAGAGCTCCGGCGAGAACTGGCCGTTTTCCTTGAGCGCGTCGGCGTTCTTGACGAGGGCGATCGCTTCGGCTTCCGAAACCGTCACCCATTCCTTCGCAACCGTCTGCGCCACGACCGAGTCGTCCATCATGGACTGCAGGATGGCGGCGCGGGCTTCGGCGTTGTCGAGCATGTTCGGACGGAAGGCTTCGCCCAACTGCTGCTGCAGGTTCTGCAGCTGCTGACGCTGCGCCATGTCGAACTGCTCGGACAGGATGGGAATCTCTCCCACGCGGGCGATCGCGTTGTCGTCGGTCGACATGCGGCTGTAACTGTAGATGCCGGTGACGACAAAACTAGGAATAATGAGCACCATGGCGATGAACATCAGCCAGCGCTTGTGCGTACGGAATGCCTGAAGCATGAAACTTCCCTTTTGAGAATCCGGTCGTTGTGACGTGTCCCGCGGTCTTCTAGCAAACGAACCGAAGGACGGACAGCCGTCGACGGAGACGGTCGTCTGCGCGCGAAAAAAGTCCGCGCGCGAAAGCGTCTATTTTAGCGGAAATCGCCCGCCTCATTCGGCGGTTTTCCCGAAGCCGCGTGCGGCGCAACAGACGCATACAAATCGAGCCGGACTTCGGACGTCTTTTCCGAAAAACCCGGCTCCGGCGTTTGGATACAAAAAAAGGGACCTTCTTGCGAAGAACCCTCTCTTTTCCGAAAGCAAATGGCGGAGTGGACGGGACTCGAACCCGCGACCCCCGGCGTGACAGGCCGGTATTCTAACCAACTGAACTACCACTCCGTTCTTTCAAACCGTCTGGCGTTTCAGCCTAGGAGGCGTATTATCTCAATTTCTTCGCTTTTTGTCAAGAGTCTCTGTTCAAAAAACTTGAAAAAAGTCGAGAAGCTGGTGGATGCTGAGAGTCTCGAACTCCCGACCTACGCCTTGTAAGGGCGCCGCTCTACCAACTGAGCTAAGCATCCGTACGTCTTCCTTCTCCCCGCTCCGAAAAGCGGGAAGTCACGAATTGTACAGGAAATTTCGGGCGTGTGGGGCGGCGGAGGAAAATTTTTCCGACGCCCGTCCGCATCGGGTCCCGCCCGGTCTTGGTCGACCTCCGAAGAACGCGCCGCCCGAGACGACGGCAACCGAAAAAACGCCTGTCCCGGACGCGCAAAACCCGCCTTGCGGGCGGGTTTTGTGCGTGTGCGGGATCAAACGGATGCTCAGGAAACCGTCACCGACGAGGCCGAGGTCTTCGGGTTCGCGTCGGAGAGCTTCATCGCCGCTTCCTCTTCGGTAAGGGGCTTGGGGAGCTCCACGAGCGCGTGCGCGAGGACTTCGTCGATCGTGTGGACCGCGACGATGTCGAGCGCGTGGCGGACGTTCTCCGGAATCTCCTCGAGATCCTTCAGATTGTCGGCCGGGATCAGGACCTTCTTGACGCCGCCGCGAAGGGCCGCGAGAAGCTTTTCCTTGAGGCCGCCGATTTCGAGGACTTCGCCGCGAAGCGTGATTTCGCCCGTCATCGCGACGTCCGAGCGCACGGGAATGCCCGTGAGCGCCGAGACCATGGCGGTCGTAATCGCACCGCCCGCCGACGGACCGTCCTTCGGGGTCGCGCCTTCGGGGAAGTGGATGTGCCAGTCGGTCGTCGAGAAGATCTCGTGACGGATGCCGAGCTTGGCGGCGCGGCTGCGCACGACCGAGCGCGCGGCTTCGACGGATTCCTTCATCACGTCGCCCAGAGACCCCGTGCGCTGCACGGCGCCCTTCCCGGGGAACTGCAGAGCTTCGATCGTGAGGATGTCGCCGCCCACTTCCGTCCAGGCGAGGCCGTTGACGATGCCCACGCGCGGAGACTTCTGCGCGTACGTGATCGAGAAGCGGCGCACGCCGAGGAAATCGTGGAGGTTCTTCGCGTTCACCGTCTGGCGCTTCGGAGCGTCCTCCCCTTCCCCGCGGGTTTCGGCCTTGAGGACGATCTTGCGCAGGATCTTGCCGATCGAGCGTTCGAGCCCGCGCACGCCTGCCTCACGCGTGTAGTAGCGGATGATGTCGCGCACGGCGTCCTCGGTGATGCGCACTTCCTTCTCCGTGACGCCGTTGGCTTCCATCTGCTTCGGAATCAGATGGCGCTCGGCGATGTGCACCTTTTCGTCCTCGGTGTAGCCCGAAAGCGAAATCACTTCCATGCGGTCGAGAAGCGGCGCGGGAATGTTGTAGGAGTTCGAGGTCGCGACGAACATCACCTGCGAGAGGTCGTAGGGAAGTTCCACGTAGTGGTCTTCGAAGGTGTTGTTCTGCTCCGGATCAAGCACTTCGAGAAGGGCCGACGCCGGGTCGCCCCGGAAGTCCGTCTGCATCTTGTCGATTTCGTCGAAGAGGAAGAGCGGATTGCGCACCTTCGCCTTGATGAGGCTCTTGATGACGCGGCCGGGCATCGCGCCCACGTAGGTGCGGCGGTGACCGCGGATTTCCGCTTCGTCGCGCACGCCGCCCAAGGCCATGCGGACGTATTCGCGTCCCGTGGCACGGGCGATGCTGCGGCCGAGCGAGGTCTTGCCGACGCCCGGGGCGCCGACGAAGCAGAGGATCGGAGCCTTCGTCATGTTGACGCGGCGCTGCACGGCGAGGTACTCGAGAATGCGTTCCTTCACCTTTTCGAGGCCCCAGTGGTCGGCGTCGAGCACTTCGCGCGCCTTCTTGAGGTCGGTCGAAATTTCGGTGCGCTTCGTCCAGGGCACCTCAAAGAGCGTGTCGAGGTAGGAGCGAACGACGGCCGACTCGGAGCTCGAGGGCGGCATCTGATCGAGCTTCTTGGCTTCGTTCTGGATGCGTTCGCGCACGACTTCGGGGAAGTCCTTCCCTTCTTCGTCGAGCTTCTTGAGGTATTCGTCGCTTTCGCGCTGATCCTCTTCGTCGCGGTTGAGTTCGCGGCGCAGGGCCTTGATCTGCTCGTTGATGAAGTAGTCGCGCTGGTTGCCTTCGATCTGCTGCTTGACGCGCATCTGAATGCGGCTTTCAAGGTCGCGCAATTCGTCGTTGACGCGAAGGGCCTCGTAGAAGAACTCGTAGCGCTCCGTGAGCGATTCGCGCGAAAGAAGCTCCATCTGGCGCTGGAGCGGAATCGTCGTCTGCGAGAGCATCGCGTAGAGGAGCGCCTCGCGGTCCGTCACGCTTACGGGCACGCTCGGTTCATGCAGAGGAGCCGCGTTGCGGGCGCCGTTTTGCGACGCCGCGTGCGAATAGGCCGCCTCCACCTTCGCGACGAGTTCGTCGAAGACGGGACCGAGAAAATCGTCCTTTTCCGGTTCGAACACCTCGGCCGTGCAGGTGAAGCTCGTCGTCTCGAACTTCACGTCGCGGATGCGGGCGCGCTCGAGACCTTCGACGAGCACCTTGCGCGTGCCGTCGGGGAGTTCGATCACCTGCGAGACGACGCCGATCACGCCGAGGTCGTAGAGATCCTTGGGCTCGGGCGCCTCGATGTCGGAGTTGCGCTGCGGCACGAAGGCCACGAGCGGCTGCGAGCTCTCGTACGTGCGGTTGACGACCTCAAGCGACGTCTCGCGCGCCATGAACACGGCCGTGTGCGTCTTCGGATACGTGATGACGTCGCGCAGCGCGATGAGCGGCAACGTCATCGACTTGGCTTCATGAAAGGCCGAAAGCTGCTGAGAAATAGACGGTTTCAAATTGTTTTCCTTCAAACGGAGGGATATACCTGGTTCTTCCTATATGGGGGCGTTCTTCGGGAAAACAAGGAGGACGTTCGAAAGAAACGGCCCTCCGAGTTCTCTTATTCGCCGCGGCGCACGAGCTTGACGGGCGCCTTTTCCGTGACGACCTTCTCGGTGACGATCACCTCGCTCACGTCCTTTTCGTTGGGGATCTCGAACATCGTGTCGAGAAGAATCCCTTCGACGATGGAGCGAAGGCCGCGGGCGCCGGTCTTGCGTTCGACTGCAAGCTTGGCGATCGCCTTGAGCGCCTCGGGTTCGAACGTGAGCTTGACGTCCTCCATCGAGAAGAGCGCCTGGAACTGACGCACGATCGCGTTCTTGGGTTCCGTCAGAATGGCGACGAGCGCCTTTTCGTCGAGCTCCTCGAGCGCCGCGATGACAGGGAGACGCCCCACGAGTTCCGGAATGAGACCGTACTTCACGAGGTCCGCGGGTTCGATCGAGGCGAACATTTCCGTGAGGCTGCGGTCGTCCTTCTTTTCCATCACGGCGCCGCCGAAGCCGATTTCGCTCTTTTCCGTGCGGCGTCGAATCACGCGGGCGATGCCGTCGAAGGCGCCGCCGCAGATGAAGAGGATCTGCGAGGTGTCGACATGGATCATGGGCTTGCCCGGATTCTTGCGTCCGCCCTGCGCAGGCATCGAGGCGACCGTCCCTTCGATGAGCTTCAGAAGGGCCTGCTGCACGCCTTCGCCCGAGACGTCGCGCGTGATCGACGGGTTTTCGCTCTTGCGGGCGATCTTGTCGATTTCGTCGAGATAGATGATCCCGCGCTGGGCCTTCTCGATGTCGCCGTCGGCCGCCTGCACGAGCTTGGCGACGATGTTTTCGACGTCTTCGCCCACGTAGCCCGCTTCGGTAAGCGTCGTCGCGTCGGCGATCGCGAAGGGCACGTCAAGCGCCTTGGCGAGGGTCTGCGCGAGAAGGGTCTTCCCGGACCCCGTCGGACCGACGAGCAGAATGTTGGACTTCTGCAGTTCGACGTCGGTGAGCTTCTCGTCGCGCGAGCGAAGACGCTTGTAGTGGTTGTAAACCGCCACGGAGAGCGTGCGCTTGGCGAGCTCCTGACCGATCACGTACTGATCGAGGTGCTTGTAGAGTTCCCGCGGCGTCGCCAGCGGCTTGGGCGCGGCGGGCGCTTCCTCGGGTTTTTCCTCCTGAGCGGGAGGATCCTCGGCGAGTTCCTTCGTCAGGAAACCCACGCACTCGTCACAAATCGTCTCGCCGTGCAGACCCCCGAAAAGGGCCTTGCACTGAGAAGCGGGTCGACCGCAGAAAGAACAGGTTTTTTCCATGTTTCACCTTTCAGTCGTCCGCCCTTTCGGGCGGGCGGGAAACGGAGCCCAAGCTCGACGTTTCGTACACTTCGACAATAGCGCCGAACGGGGCGCTTCAATTGTCGAAAACTCTTGATCTATTCCGCATTCGAAGCGGATTCGCCCCTTCCTTCCCCCAAGGGGCGGAGAAAGGAAAAGGCGAGCCCGCACGCCGTCTCGGACGGCCCCCGTGCGGGCTCTCGAACGCGAACGGAGAAAGCTTAGCGAATCTCGCCGCGCTTTTCGTAAATCTTGTCGATCAGACCGTACTCGAGCGCTTCGGCGGCCGTCATGTAGTAGTCGCGTTCCGTGTCGCGGGCGACGACGTCGAAGGGCTTGCCGGTGTTTTCGGCCAGGATCGTGTTGAGGGTCTTCTTCGTGCGCAGGATTTCACGCGTCACGATTTCCATGTCGGTCGCCTGCCCCTGCACGCCGCCGAGCGGCTGATGAATCATGATGCGGCTGTGCGGCAGCGCATAGCGCTTCCCCTTTTCGCCCGCGGCGAGAAGGAAGGCGCCCATCGAGGCGGCGAGCCCCACGCAGATCGTGTTCACCTGCGGACGGATGAAGCGCATCGTGTCGAAAATCCCCATGCCCGCGTCGACGGAGCCGCCGGGACTGTTGATGTAGAGCTGAATGTCCTTGTTGGGATTTTCGCTTTCCAAAAAGAGGAGCTGAGCGATCACGAGGCTCGCGCTCACGTCGTTGACCTCGCCGGTCAGAAAAATGATGCGGTCGCGCAGAAGGCGCGAATAAAGGTCGAAGCTGCGTTCGCCGCGGCCGGAATCTTCAAGGACAACGGGTACGAGACTCACGGTAATTCTCCAATGAAAGCTGAACGGATTCGTCGGTTGACAACGTCATTGTCGCCCCCTCCTGCGACATATTGTGTCGCAATAGAGCGCATCCGGACGGATCCGCCGACAAACTGGCTTTGCAGACGAAAAAGAGGCTTCTTCCCCCGGACAGCCCGAGCGAAAAAACCTCTCCTTCATCGCGGAGACGCCGCCCCGAAAGACGGCGTCCCGATCTTTACTCAAAAGCGGGCAATCAGAAGTTGCCGGCCATGAGCTTGTCGAACTCGACGGCTTCTTCCGTCGTCTTGGCGTGTTCGAAGATCCAGTTCGTGGCGTTGTTTTCCACGATCTGAGCGCGAAGGTTGTTGAGGGAGTTCTTGTCGTTCATGATGTGAGCGACGACTTCCTCGGGCTTTTCATAGCTCGTGGCGATGCTTTCGGCGAGAGCGCGCACGTCGGCGTCATCGGCCTGGATGTTTTCCTGGGCGATGAGAGCCTGCATGAAGAGCGAGAGACGAACGCGACGCTGGGCCTGTTCCGTGAAGAGACCGGCCGGGAGCTTGTCGATGTTCATCTTGGAGGTGTCGAGACCGCGGGCGGCGAAGTCACGGATGGCCTGCTGGGCGAGGGCCTGTTCTTCGCTCTTGACGAAGGCCTGCGGAGCCGGGAAGGTGAGACGGTCGTAGACGGCCTGCATCACGCGGCCCTTGTTGGCGTTTTCAAGGCGAGCCTTGACTTCGATTTCAAGGTTCTTGCGGATGTCGGCGCGCATGGCTTCGACGCCGGCTTCGACGCCGAGGCGCTTGGCGAATTCGTCGTCCACTTCGGGAAGAACGGCTTCGGCGACTTCAACGGCTTCCACTTCGAATTCGACCGTGGCGCCCTTGAGGTTTTCGGCGTGGTAGTCGGCCGGGAAGGTGAGCGGGAAGGTCTTCTTTTCGCCCGCCTTCATGCCGGTGACGGCTTCTTCGAATTCGGGGAGCATGCGGCCCTGGCCGAGTTCAAAGACGAAGTCCTTGGCGGAACCGCCTTCGAATTCAACGCCGTCCTTCTTGCCCGTGAAGTTGACCTTCACGCGGTCGCCGGCCTGGGCCGGACGGTCTTCGCGGGCCTGGTATTCGGCGCGCTGACGACGCATGACTTCGATCGTCTTTTCGACTTCTTCGTCGCCGACCGTGCAGGTGTAGCGCTTGAGTTCGATTTCGCCGAAGTCGGGCATCGTGACTTCGGGAACGGTTTCGTAGGTGGCTTCAAAGAGCATCGTCGTTTCGTCGCCGCCTTCCTTCGGAGCGATCGTTTCGAGCGCGGCCACCTTGAGGTTTTCCTTCGTGGCGGTTTCGGCCCAAGCCTTGCCGAGGAGTTCGTTGACGGCGTCTTCAAAAGCGCGGGCGCCGTACATGGCGCGGATCTGCTTCATGGGAACGTGGCCCTTGCGGAAGCCGGGCATGCGGGCGTCCTTGGCGTAGGCCTTGAGGGCCTTTTCCGTGGCGGCAAGCGCGTCGGCCTGGGCAATGCGGAGTTCGATCGAGCGAAGCAGCGGATTGACGGGCGCTTCAGCGGTCGTTTCGACCTTTTCTTCCGTGGTTTCGACCTGTTCCGTCTGAACGTTTTCGTTTTCAGCCATTTTCAAATCTTTACTAAAAAATCGGCGCGGGAACCCCCGCCGCACCGGCGCTCGTCCGAGCCCGGACGAACTGGAAAATCGGGACGCCTTCCCTCGGGAAGGCCGGTCTTTTCCCCGAAAACAGCGTGTTTTCGAGAGGGGTTGTCCGAAACGAAAGAGTTCGTTTCGAAGAAAGTTTTGTATTATATCACGGTGTTTCCATCGGCTTCTTCACGCTATCCCTGCCATGCGGTCCCCCGTCGCTCTTCTCGCCCCCGTTCTCGCTCTGATTCTTTCGGCCTGCGCGCCTCTGCCGCCGTCACAAGACGATCCGGCGGCTCTTGCTGCGGCCGAAGAGGCCCGGGCACGGGAAGCCGCCCGAACCGAGGCGCAGCTGGCCGTGAAGAAGCAAATCGACCTCGTCGCCCGGCACACGCGGGCGATCTGCGTCGCGCCCGAAAACCGCGCCTACTTCCGGCACACGCCCTGCCTGCCCGTTGAAGTGACGGATAAGCACCTCGCCGACAAAAAGCTTCCGACCGCCGCAGAACTTCGCATCGCCAAGCGCGTTTTCTCACGCATCGACGACATGAACCGCGACACGCTCGCCGTGATGCTGCAGACCGAAGATCCCTACTACAAGGAGCTCGCCGAAAAGATCCGGCTCTTCTACACGCCGAAGATCGAACGCTTGCAAAACGAATTCCTGACGGGGCGTATCACGTGGGCCGCCTACAACGCGCAGCGAAAGGCCATGAACGACGAGTTCACGTCCTCGGAGGTTGCCGACGAATCGGCCGAAGAGGCGCTCTGATCTCTTTCCGCGTCGCCGATGCCGCCACACCATCGGCCGGTTATTCTGTACAATTCGTTTTCTCTTCGCGAGAGTGGCGAAATTGGTAGACGCACCAGGTTTAGGTCCTGACGCCGTAAAAGGCGTGCCGGTTCGAGTCCGGCCTCTCGCACCAATCCACTACTGCCACAGAAAATTCTGTCTAGCGTCCCTTAACGTCTTTCCCGAACAGAAACGCTGCCCCCACTCCTGTTTCCTACTTAGCCTCAAAGCTTGCAACGTTTCCCCCATAACGAGAGACTGAGATTTGTCTCATCTGAATACGCATTGTCCCCAGAAAGGAAAATTCTTTCTGGGGACAGCACTTTGGGCCTTTGCCCTTTTCCTGCGTACCGCGCGTTTGTCACGGAACGCCCACGAAGAGGACTTCCGCACAAATCGTTCGGTTATCAAGCCTTCTGCTTACCGCAGCAGCATTCACCTTCTTCATGATGATGGTGGTGATGGCCTTCACCGCCGCAGCAACATTCGCCTTCTTCATGATGATGGTGATGATGGTGAGGATGGCCTTCGCCGCCGCAGCAGCATTCGCTTTCCTCATGATCGTGGTGATGATGGTGACCGCCGCAACCGCAACCGCATTCTTCCTCATCGTGGTGATGATGGTGACCGCCGCAACCGCAGCCGCATTCTTCGTCGTCGTGGTGATGATGGTGGCCGCCGCAGCCGCAACCGCACTCTTCCTCATCGTGGTGATGATGGTGACCGCCGCAACCGCAGCCGCATTCTTCACCGTCGTGATGATGGTGATGACCGCCGCAACCGCAGCCGCAACCGCCCGCGGGACGGTAGACGATGCGGATCGGGTCGAACCCTTCTTCGACTTCGGTGATTTCAAGACCGATCATCGCGAGCATCTTCGCGACGTTTTCCTGCGCAACGACGGCAAAGCCCCCTTCGGCTTCGGCAACGCGCACGCCGCGGTTGATCAGGGCGCCCGCCGCCTCACGCATGAGGTCGAGGTCGCCCGTGACATGAAGAACCTTTTCCACGGCCGGACGAACGGCCCAGAATTCGCCCTTTTCGTCCACGAACACGTCGTTGACTTCAAGCGCACGGCGTTCCGTCACGCCGAAGGTGATGACGTCGCCGTCCACCTTCACTTCCTGCGGCCATTCCACGCGTTCGGCCAGAGTGAGCGGCAGCTTGTGCGCACGGTCAAGAATCGGCTGGGCCGGAGCGGCTTCGGGAGGAAGCAGTTTCGTAAGAGTCGTCATGATTGTTTTTCCTGACAGAAATAGGGGTGATTGGGCAATTTTAGGGCAGTGCGGCGGAAAGCGCATCCGACAATCGGTCTACGGCGACGACCTCGAGCCCTTCGATCGGCGTACGCGGCGCGTTGGCGCGCGGAATGATCGCCTTGGAAAACCCGAGCTTGGAGGCTTCGCGAAGGCGTTCCTGTCCGCGGGGCGCCGGGCGGATTTCGCCCGCGAGCCCCACTTCCCCGAAGACGACGAGTCCCTTCGGGAGGGGTTTGTTGCGGATGCTCGAATAAATGGCGGTGAGAATGGCGAGGTCGACGGCCGTTTCCGTGATCTTCACGCCGCCCACGGCGTTGACGAAGACGTCCTGATCGAAGCAGGCGACCCCCGCGTGGCGATGAAGCACCGCAAGGAGCATCGCGAGGCGCTGCGCGTCGACGCCCACGGCGAGACGCCGCGGACTCGGCAGATGACTCGTGTCGACGAGCGCCTGCATTTCGACGAGCAGGGGACGCGTCCCCTCCTGCGTGACGAGAACGGTGCTCCCGGGCACGTTCGCCTTGTATTCGGAAAGAAAAATGGCCGAGGGATTCGTCACCCCCACGAGACCGTGGTCGGTCATCGCGAAGACGCCGAGTTCGTTCACCGCTCCGAAACGGTTCTTGAAGGCGCGGATGAGGCGGAAGTTCGAGTGGGTGTCCCCTTCGAAGTAGAGCACCGTGTCGACGATGTGCTCGAGAATACGCGGACCCGCGAGCGCCCCGTCCTTCGTGACGTGCCCCACGAAAAAGAGCGTGATCCCGAGACGCTTGGCGGTGCGGGTGAGCCGCGCCGCGCATTCGCGCACCTGCGAGACCGAGCCCGGCGCGCTGTCGAGGTCGCCCGAGAAAAGCGTCTGAATCGAGTCGAGGACGACGAATTCGGGCTTCACGCGGTTCAGAACCGATTCGATCTGCTCGAGCTGCACTTCGCTCATGAGCTGCAGTCCCTTGGGTTCGAGTTGCAGGCGCTTGGCGCGCAGAGCGATCTGCGAGGGACTTTCTTCGCCGCTCACGTAGAGGGCCTTGCGGCCCATGCGCACGATGCGGCTTACCACCTGCAGAAGGAGCGTCGACTTCCCGATCCCCGGATCGCCCCCGATGAGGGAGACGCCGCCAGGGACGAGGCCGCCCCCCATGACGCGGTCGAATTCGGATAGGCCCGTCACGATGCGGGGCGTATCCTCGATCGTCACATCGCCCAAATCCTGCAGGGTACCCGTCGTTTCCACGAAGCCCTGCGCGGCGCGCTCGTTGCCGTAGCGGCTCGCCGCGCCCTGCGTCACCTTGAATTCCTGAAGCGTATTCCACGCCTTGCAGTGCGGACACTGGCCGCTCCACTTGAGGGTCGTCCCGCCGCATTCGGTACAGACGAAATTCGTTCGTGCCTTTTTGAGCGCCACGGATCAGTCTCCCTTCACGACCACGGGAACGCGGCGCGCGAGCGCGCAGATGAGTTCGTAACCGATCGTCCCGCAGGCCGCGGCGACGCGGTTGACGGGGAGGTTCTTTCCCCAGAGTTCGACGACGCTTCCGACGCGCGCGCTCGGCACGTCCGTAACGTCGATCGTGAGCATGTCCATCGAGACGGCCCCGGCGATCGGCGCCGTGCGGCCTTCAACCCACACGGGCGCGCCGTCGGGCATCGTGCGCGGATAGCCGTCGGCGTACCCGCAGGCGACGACCGCAATGCGCGAGGGACGCTTGGCGATCCAACGCGAGCCGTAGCCCACGGCTTCGCCCGGCGCGATGTCCTGAAGCGCAATGATCTTGGCGGAGAGCGTCATGGCCGGACGGATGTCGAGTTCTTCGGAAGAAATGTGCGAGTCCGGGCTCACCCCATAGAGCGCGACGCCCGCGCGCACGGCGCAGCCCGACACTTCGGGGTGCCAGAGAATGCCCGCGGAATTGGCCATGCAGGCAGGCGCCCCTTCCTGCGCGAGACGTCCCATGCGGGTGATCTGACGGCCCACCGACGCGGGACCGTCGGCGAGATACGAAGGCTCGGCGTTCGCAAAGTGCGTCACCACCCCTTCGACGCGCACGCCCGGAATCGCCGCGAGCTGATCGTGCACGACGCCCACTTCCGAGGGAAGAAAGCCCAAGCGGTTCATGCCGGAATTCACCTTGATGTGCACGCCCACGTCGCGAAGCGGACGGCTCTTCAAAACGTCGATCTGCCAGAGCGAATGCACGACCGTCTCGACGCCGAGCTCCTGCAGGGGTTCGATGTCGTCCTCGTCGAAGAAGCCTTCGAGAAGAAGAATGCGCTTTTGCCACCCGTATTCCCGCGCGCGGCGCGCGTCCGTGAGGTCGATCGTCGCGAGCCCGTCCGCGTCGGCGAAGGCCTTCACCGCGTTCTCAAGACCGTGCCCGTATGCGTTGGCCTTGACGACGGCCCAGAGCATGCGGTCTCCCGCCGAAGCGCGCATGCGCGCAAGATTGTGACGAAGGGCGGCCAGATCAATTTCGGCGTAAATCGGACGCGGCACGAAACACCTCACGAAAAAAGGATGGACGAAAACGTCCATTATAGGAGCCTCAAAATTCCGAGGAATTCGCTCGGTTACGCTTTCGCACCATTTCGCCCGGGCCCCCGCAAGGAAAAGCCGCCCGAAGGCGGCCTTCCCGAAGGGCGCGGAATCAGTCGAACTCGAAGGAGTAAAGCATGTCGAGCGCCTGATCGACCCCGGTCGCCGCCTCCACGTAGAGTTTCGGAATGACGCGGTAGCGAAGCGTCAGGGTGGCGAGCAAATCGAAGATCCCTACGCCGTACTTCACCTTGAGGCCGGGGAGCACGTAGCCGCTCAAGACGAGCTGGGAGTTGTCGCCCACCCCTTCGGTATCAAGCCCGAGTCCGGAAATCCCGATCGCGTCGCCGAGCTGTTCGATCGCCTTGCCGCCCTGACTCAGCCCGAGGTTGATGAGGGCGGACGTGATCATGGAGTTGTCGCTGTCGCCCGCGGGATCGAGCCCCTCCCCGCGCATGAGGTAGCTCAAGGTCTCCGTCTCGCTCTTGGCGGGGTCGGTAAAGACCGACACCTCGGGGAATTCCGCCGTCCCCGAGACGCGGATCCCGGCCGTCACGTTGTCGGCGGTCTTGTCGGGATTGCGGATCGCCTCAAGATCGATCAGGGGATTTTCCGGAGAGCCCGCGAAACTGAATTCGCCCTTTCGCACGATGAGGTCCTGACCGTAGGCGCGGAAGTGCCCCTCGTCGACCTTCATCTGTCCGGTGAGGCCGAGTTTGTCGTGCACCTCTTCGACGTGGAGCTGTCCGCCGATCTTCGCGCGAAGCCCCATGGCGTCGAAGCGTACGTCGGGGCCCACGTTGATGACGAGGCGGCTCTCGATCGGGATCGCCCCCTCGCGGTTCTTCGGCTCGGGGCGCGGACGGTCAAGCCGCAGGACGTCGTCCGAAACCGGCACGGCGCTCTCGGGGAGTTCGAAGACCTGCACGCGCGCCCAGGGAAGATCGAGGCTTCCGTCAAGCTTGATGAGTTCGGGCGTCGCTTCGCAGTCGACGTTCGTCGTGAGGTCGAATTCGACCGCGGGCGGCAACGTCACGCGAAGCTTCACGCCTTTGGCGGCGATCTTGGCGTGGCCTTCCCCGAAGGTGGTCCAGTCGGCGGAGCCGCCGAGCTTGATTTCACCCTTCGGGGTCTTGAGGTGACCGTTCAACGTGGAGCGGTTTCCGTCGAATTGCAGCGCAAAGACGCTCGGCAACATTTCAAAGGGCATCTTCGTGCTGTCGAGCTGCGCGCCCCGGATCCCCGTTTCGCCCCAGAGAAGGGGCGACGTCAGAGCGCCGCCGAAGCGAAGCGACCCGTAGATGTCGCCCTTGGCGGATTCTCCCGGCGCAAGAAGCGAATTGAAGAGCGCGGCGTCAAGCCCCGAGAAGCGCAGCCACCCGTCCATGAGCCTCGCATGCATCGGATCGAGCACCTTGAGGCTGCCCGCGATCCGGCCGTTTTTCTCAAAGCCCACCGACCAGTCGGCCGAGGCCGAAGCGCCGTCGAACTTCGCGTTCGCCGAGATTTCGTCGAAACCCACGACGAGGTCGTTGAGTTCAAAGGCGTACTTCGTTTCGAGTCCCTTGGCGCGCAGACGGAAGTTCCCCGTGGGAAGCCCCTTGAGACCCGCGGGGAGCCTGAGATTGAGGTTCGCCGAAAGCGCGCCCGAACCGCTGAAGCGCCCCGGGAGGTAGGCCTTGAAAAAGCCCAGGTCGAAGCGCTCGAGCGCGAAGGCCACGTCCGTCGGGCGCCGACCGGCGAGATCGTGCCGTAGAGGCGCCGCAAAGCCGGCGCGCACATGGGGGTGCTTGAGCATGAAGGGCGAAACGCTCACCTCCTGCTCCGCACCGGCAAAGAGAATCGAAACGGGGCGCTCCAGTGCGACGGGACCGACGGGCGTATCCGTTTCCAGGCGCGAAAGACGTCCCGACCAACGGACGTGCTCCCGGTCAAAGCGGCCGTCGAGCGCCGCGCGCACGGCGCGGTCCGTCTGCGCACGGTAGGTCTGGCGGATGGTCGTCGTGCTTCGCTCGCGCACGGGCGTGAGCATGGCTTCGACATTGTCGCGAACCTCCCCCTCGAGCCCCTCGACGCGCACGTCGAAAGCTTCGGCGCAAAACGCTGCGCTCAAAAGGATCAGGCCGATCGCTAACCGTCGGGTCGGTCGGGAGGAAATCATTTTTTAGGTCCGAAGTCAATGCACAAAACACGCCGTTTTCCCACAGGGTGGAGTAGACGGCAAGAAAAATCTGCTTACAACCTTTCGAACCAGCGGGAAACTACCGATTCGCCCCGTCGAGCCTTGACTGTCCGAGGGTTAGACGGCGAGATGCTCGTGCACAAAAGAATCCGAAGAAGCCGACATTGTTTGTAACGGGCGGAACCGACCTTCGCAAACCGCGCTTTGTTCTCTCTTCGATCCTGCGGGAGAGGCGCGGACACGGACGTTTTTCGCTTCTTGTCGATCCCGTCCGCGGACGCTTTCGTGCGACTTCTTACACACTTTCGCTAGGGTTCGCCCAGTGGAACGCGCTACACTTAGGGGTTTCTTTGGTACTTGGATTTGCCTGGTTTCATGAATCGAGGTTTCTACACGATCATGGCGGCGCAGTTCCTGTCGTCACTTGCCGACAATGCGCTTCTCATCGCCGCCATCGCGCTTTTGACCGACCTGCAGGCTCCGGACTGGATGACGCCGCTTCTGAAGCTCTTCTTTGTGGTGAGCTACGTGTGTCTCGCGGCCTGGGTGGGCATTTTCGCGGACTCCATGCCCAAGGGCCGCGTGATGTTCATCTCCAACAGCCTCAAGGCCTTCGGATGCCTTCTGATGCTCTTCGGAAGCCATCCTCTTCTCGCCTACGCGATCGTGGGCGTGGGCGCGGCGGCCTATTCGCCCGCGAAGTACGGGATCCTCACGGAACTCCTCCCCGCCGAAAAACTTGTCGTCGCCAACGGTTGGATCGAAGGCCTCACCGTCGCCTCGATCATTCTCGGCGTCACGCTCGGGGGCGTTCTCATCCGCCCGGACGTCGCGGGCGGCCTTCTCGAAATTTTCCACCTCGAAGCCGTGGGGCTCGAGCGCTTTGCGCAGGCCGCCATCTTCGCGATCGTCTTCATCTACACCTTCGCCGCGATCGTCAACCTCGCCATTCCCGACACGGGCGCGCGCTATCCCAAGCAGGACTTCCGCCCGATCGAATCGCTCAAGCACTTCTGGCAGAGCAACCTCCTTCTCTGGCGCGATCCGCTCGGCCAGATCTCGCTTTCGGTCACGACGCTTTTCTGGGGCGCGGGCGCCACGCTGCAGTTCCTCGTTCTCAAGTGGTGCGAGCACGCCCTCGGCATGAATCTTTCGGAAGGCGCCATCATGCAGGCGGTCGTGAGCCTCGGCGTGGCGCTCGGGGCCGTCCTCGCCGCGGCCAAGGTACCTTTGAAGCGCTCGCTCTCCGTCCTCCCGATGGGGATCTTCATGGGCGTTCTCGTGACGTGCACGGCCTACTTCACGCGCGACATCGCGCCGGCCGGGGGACTCTCGCTGCCGGGCTTTGAAATCTCCTGGGCCGCCCTCATCGCGGGCCTCGTCATGGTGTCGGTGGGCCTTTCCGCAGGCTTCTTCCTCGTTCCCATGAACGCGCTTCTGCAGCACCGCGGCCACGTCCTCATGAGCGCGGGCCGCTCGATCGCCGTGCAGAACTTCAACGAGAACCTCTCGATTCTCGCCATGCTCGGCGTCTACGCGATCCTCATCAAGCTCGACCTCTCGGTCCCGGCCACGATGGTGATCTTCGGACTCTTCGTAGGGGGCTCCATGGCGCTCGTGATTCTCAAGCACCGCCTCAATCAGAAGAAGGAGGACAGCCTCCATCTGATCGGCGAAGCGAAGCGCCACTGATCGACACAGCAGAACAAAACGTCGCCCGAGGTCCGCGAGGATCCCGGGCGATGTCGTTTCAGGCCGCCCCCGAAGGGAGATTTCTCGTCAGGCGACGAGGCGCTTGACGCCCGGCCCTTCGATGCGGCTCACGCCCCGACCGCGTTCGGGCGTGACGACGATCTGCGTCTCGACGCGCTCCTTCACGGCCGCGACGTGACTGATCACGCCGATGAGGCGTCCCGTCGTGCGGCGAAGGTCGTCCAAGACGCCGAGCGCCGTGTGAAGCGTCGCTTCGTCGAGCGTCCCGAAGCCTTCGTCCAAAAAGAGCGTCTCGACCCGCAGACGGCTTCCCGAAAGGTTCGAGAGTCCGAGCGCGAGCGCGAGGCTCACGATGAAGCTTTCGCCCCCCGAAAGGTTCGTCGACGAGCGGACCGTGTCGGCCATGTCGTGGTCGATCACCGCGATCTCGAGCGCGGGTTCTCCCACGGCGGCGAGTCCGTAGCGGCTCTTCATCATGCGGAGCACCCGGTTGGCCGCTTCGATCAAGACGCGGAAGGTGATCCCCTGCGCGATCGTGCGAAGACGCTGTCCCTTGGCGTCGCCGATGAGTTCGTTCAGGGCGAGCCAGCGCTTTCGCTCCTCTTTCCGGAGTTGCCACTCCGATCGGAGTTCCTTGGCGCGTTCGCGCCGCGCGTCGTCGGCGCGGATCACTTCGAGACTGCGGCCGCGTCGCTCTTCGACTTCCCGCTCTTTTTCCCGAAGCGCGTCCAGCGAAGTGAGCGCTCCGTCGCGCGAAAGCGACGCGGCGTCCGCCCGACCGCTCATTTCGTGGAGCGCCAGTCTTTCCTTTGCCGTCTCCTCTGAGAGATGTGCGATCCGAAGACTCCGCTCCCGGACCTTGAGAAGCAGAGCGTTCAACTTTCTCTCGTCCTCTTCCGAAAGAAGTGCGGCGCGCAGATCCTTCGACGAGGCAAAGCCCGACTTTTCCTTTTGCCGGCGCCACTCGTCCTCGGCCGACAGGAGACGATCCCGTTGTGCAATCAGTTCTTGTTCCGCCTTGGCGAGACGGGTTTCGAGCGATTCCAAAGTCTTTTCGCACGCGCGCACGCGTTCGGCCGCGCTTGCGGCCGCCGCCTTTCGGGCGCTTCGCTCCGTCTCGAGGCGTTGAAGTTCCGCTTCGGGCGGCGCCTTTTCCCAGGACGCGCGCCAACGGGCGAAGTCCTCGTCGAAAAGTCGCCGGCCGTTCTCCAAGCCTTCGGAAAGCTGCGTTGCAAGCGCCTGCGTCGTTTGGGCGCGCTCGGCGAATTCCGCGAGGAATCCCGCGGCGCTTTCCTCGGCCGAGCGCAGATCGTCGTGCTCGCGAATCTTCTTCTCGCGGACCGTGCCCCGCTCTACGAGTTGAGCGAGCGTCCCCTCGGGATCCTGCGTGCCGAGAATCGTCTTCCAGGGAGTCGCAAGCGTCTCGACGCCCTTGCGGGCGGCCTCGGCGGCGAGGCGCTTCGCCGCGTCGAGCGAACGCACTTCTTCAAATCCCTTTTGCGCTTCCGCCAAAAGGGTTTGATCCGAAGCGAGCGCTTCCTTCTCTTTGGTCCAGCGCACTTCCGCCGCACCCGCTTCGTCGCGGGCCGCGGCCTCGATTTTCCGAAGCGATTCGAGCGTCCGAACGTTCTCGAGGAGCGTTTCGCGCTCCCGGGCGAGCCGTTCGAGCGCCGCGAGACCTTCCGCGCGCACGCACTCGGAGAGCCGTGGCCAATCCGCGTCGATCGACGTACGACGCCCGTCGTGCAGGTCTTCGAGCGCCTTTCTTTGCGGTGAATTTTCAACGGCCGCGATGAAGGGCGCATCCTCTTCGAGGTCCAGGAGGCGCCTCGCGGCGCCGATGCGCTCCGTCAAGAGCCGCATGCGAACGATCGGATCTTTCCCTTCGCCGAGTTCGGCCGCGGCAAGCGCTTCTCTCGCCTTCAGGAGCCGCTCGCGGGCGGCAATGCGTTTGTTTTCCGCGTCTTCCAGACGACGCTCCGCGGACTTTGCCTTGCCTTCAAGGAGTGCGCTTCGATCCGACGCCGAACGCAGGCGCTCGGCGGCATCTTGGGCCTCCGCTTCACTGCGGCGCCACAAGTCGATCGCTCCGCGAAGGCCTTCGGCCGCTTCGCGCCAAGTTTCCAGGGCCGCGCTTTGCGAGAGTTCCGCCTCGAGTTTGCCGAGTTTTTCCCGCCGCGCGGCCGACTTCTTTTGGGCGGCCGCAAGGTTTTTCTTCGCGGCTTCGGCGTCGCTCACCGCCGTGCGGGCGTGCTTTTCCGATGCTTCAAGCGAAGCGCGCCGCGTCTCAAAGCGGGTCTTTTCCTCGCGCCAGGCTTCGACCGTCGGGCGGAAGGCTTCGAGCCGCGCCTCGGCCGCCTCGGATTCCGCATTCGCTTGAGGAAGCGCGAGACGCTCCGCTTCGAGCCTCTTTTTCGCGGCGTCGCGGTCGTTTTGCGTGGCGAGGCGCTCTTTTTCCAGGCGTTCCGCTTCAGTACGAAGCACATCGCGCCGCTCGAGCGACGAGAGCGCCTTCACGGCGCGATCCGCCGCGTCCTGACGACGCTCGGCCGCCTCCACCGAAGTGCGTTCCCTTTCCTCTTCTCCCTTCAGGGCGAGAAGCTCCGCTTCGCGTCCTTCCAACCGAAGTCGGGCTTCATGCCAGGCCGCGACCGCGCGAAGGCGAGTCTCTTCCTTGCGGATCGTTTCGACGACCGAGGCGTACTCGCGAAGCACCGCCTCCTCTTTGGCGCGGTCTTCGTCCGAGAGAAGGTCGAGGAGCTCGAGCTGCTTCTGAACGTCCGCAGCCGCGCGGTCGGCTTCGCTCCAGCGGCGGTAGACGGCGCTTCCGATGCGGGCGTAGATTTCGGAGCCCGTGACGCGCTCGAGAATTTCCGCGCGCTCCTGAGGCTTGGCCGTAAGAAAACGTCCGAAGGCGCCCTGAGCCAAGAGCACCGTGCGCGTGAAGGCGGAAAAGCCCATTCCGAGAAGCTCCGAAATCTTCTGCTCCCACTCCCGCACCTTCTCGGCAACGATTTCCCCCTTGAGATCGTCAGGCGAGGAAAGGCGCACAAGTTCCACAGACTTCCCGTTCGACTTCACGAGCCGCATACGGCAGCGGCTCAGCCAATAGACGCCGTCCACCTCAAAGACGACGCTCGCCTCGCATTCCTTTTCGCCGCGCGTGATGAGAACGCTCTTTTTCTCGTCTTCGTTCGCGGCCACGACGGCGCCCTCGGTGCGGGGCGTCACGCCGAAGAGCGCGAAGCTCACCGCGTCGAGAATCGAAGTCTTGCCGCTTCCCGTCGGCCCCACGATCGCAAAGAGGCCGCCCCGGGCGTAGGAGGGCGTCGTAAAGTCGATTTCGTAGGCGCCCCGAAGCGAATTGATGTTTTTGAAGCGCAGTTTGAGAATCTTCATGGCCGTCTCTCCCGGATCAATCGTTGCCGCCGCTCATCGCGTCGCGCGCGACCTCGGCGAAAAGCGCCCGCAGGCGTTCGCTCTCCTCTTCGCCGCGCGCGGCTTCGCGAAGCACCTCGTCAAAAACGGCCTCGGGCGTGAGCATTTCGAGCGTCAGTCCCTCTTCCGAACGGAAGACGTCGACCGTCGGGCTCGCGAGTCGGAAACTCACGAAACGCAACCCAAGAGCCGCGCACTTATCGACAAGGGGTTCGAGGAGGTCGCGCGTGGGCTTCGGGTCCGTGAGTTCCATGCCGACATAGCATTCGGGCAGTTCCGAGGCGACCTTTTCGAGTGCCGCCGGCAATTCCGACGAATGGCCGCGCAAAATGCGGACCGCGCGCTTTTGCGGTACGTCGTGAAGGATTTCCTCGACGCCCGACTCGGTAAAGTTCACCTCCACGATCTGATGCAAGTAGTCCTGGTGCTTCACGTCCAAAGAGATCGGTATGCCGCTGTAGCGCGCCGGCACGGCGCCCTCGAGTTTTCCAGCCCGATGGAGGTGTCCGAGCGCCACGTAGTCCCAGTCCGATCCGAGACGAGAAAGGTCCGCCATGCGGATCGATCCCACCTGGGGATCGGAGAGCACCTTCTCGCGCCGCTCCTTCGGGATGCTGTCGCGAAGATAGAGGTGGCCCATCGCGATCTTCGGCACGTTCTCGGCCCCTTCCCTCGCCATCGCTTCTAGGAGCTTTTCATGCGCGAGCGCATAGCGCGCCTCGATCCCCGCTTCGTAGAGGGCGAGTTCGTCGAGCGTATCTCCGAGGGCGAGCCCCTTTCGCACTTCGCCTTCCTTGAGGAAAGGCACGGCGGCAATGGCGGCGAGAGGACGTCCGTCGCGGTCGCGCACGACGATCGACTGTTCTTCGGGCGTCGGCCCCGCGACGATCGTGCGCACGCTTCGGAGCACTTCGGCCGAAGCGGAGAGAAAGGACTGCGAATCGTGGTTGCCCGCCGTCACGACGACGGCCTGCAAGGGCGTCGACGCGGCGCGCTCGAGAAAACCGTAGTAGAGCCGCTGCGCGGCGATCGGCGGCATCGAGACGTCGAAGACGTCCCCCGCGATGAGGAGGATGTCGGGACGGCGCTCCGTGATTTTCGCGAGAAGCCAGTCGAGAAAGAAGACGAAGTCCTCGGTGCGATCCCAGTCGCCGAGCATCTTGCCGAGGTGCCAGTCGGAAGTGTGGAAAATGCGCATGAACCGTCGGTCGTGAAAAGAGAGAAACGCTTTCGATTGTACGACGGCGAGCGCAAAGGGCGAGGGCGGAGGAAAGAGGATTTTCCGGCCGCGGGGAAAATCTTTCAATTTCCCCAAAAAGTCTGTGCGGGAATGCAAAACGGGCGCAACACTCCTTCTTCGGAGCACTGCGCCCGCCGGAATGTCGAAAGGTCGTCCTCAGGGCTCGTCGGGCCGGCAGCGGGGATCGAGCCTGAGCGTGTAACCCGAAGGAATCATGCGGCGGCTTTCCGGAACGGGAAGATCGGGGCGGGCAAAGCGGGACGCGCAGTATCCGGCCTCGCGACCGAAGACGACCGCGGCGGCGATCCCCATGCCCGAGACGCGCTCGAGACCGTTGAGGCCCGACATCACGTCGCCCGCGGCGTAGAGCCCCGGAATGGGCTTCCCCTCTTCGTTTTGCACGTGCGCGTGTTCGTCGGCGACGAGTCCGCCCGAGGTGCCGTGCACGGCGGACCGGACGGGAAAGGCGTACAGCGGTACGGCGCTAAGGTCGCTTTCCATCGTGCGTCGCCCGAAGGCGTCCTTTCCCTTCAAGAGACCCTCGCGGTAGGTGCGAAGCGTCTCCTTGAAGGTCTCGGGATCGACGCGCATGCGTCGGGCGAGTTCCTCCTCCGTCGCGCCCGTCACGGCCGCAAGTTGATACGAGCTTTTCTGCAGAAGGCTTTCCTGTTCGACGATCTTTTCGTCCGCGATGAGCCAGGCGACGTGTCCGGGCTGCTTTTCGGTTTCGGCCACGACCGCGCGGCGCTTGTCGAGTTCGTTGACGAAACGCTTCCCCTGCTGATTGACGAGGATCGCGCCGCGGCTGCGCACCGACGAGGGAATGATGTCGCCCGTCGTAGCGATCGTGGTCGGATGAAATTCGAGGAGTTCTAGGTCGCGCACGGCGGCGCCCGCCATGTGTCCGAGGATGAGGCCGTCGCCGGTGCAGCCCGGGGCGTTCGTCGTGAAGTTGAGCGCCGTGTACTGACGGCTTTCCTTGCCGGCGTGCATGCGGACCATGTCGGGATTGGCCGCGTAGCTCCCCGTGGCGATCACGACCGCGGGCGAACGAATGACGAAGGTGCCGCCCCGCATGTCGGTGACGCGCACGCCCGCGACGGCGCCCTTTTCCATGAGGATTTCCGAAGCGGGCGCAAGCGTTTCGATGGGAATGCGACGGTCTTCGGCGCTGCGCAGGAGGGCCTTGACAACTTCCACGCCCACGGTCGTTCCCTTCGTGTCGGTACGGAATCCCGCCCATTCGCCCCCTTCGCGCACGGGAACCGGACGCGCCAGCGACGCGCCCATCGAAGTGAGCCACTCGTAGGCGTCGTCCGTCATCAAAAGGAGCTTTTCAATGAGCTCGGGGTCGTTTCGTCCGCCGCCGCTCCGAACGATTTCCTTGTAGAGCGACTCGACGGAGAGTTCCTTTCCCGCGACCGCCTCGGCGCGCTTTCCGATCGCCGTCACGTAGTCGGCCGCAAAGACGGAACTTCCCCCCACCACGGGCATCTTCTCGAGCACCATGACCTTCGCGCCCGTTTCGGCCGCGGCGACCGCGGCCGAAAGGCCGGCCGCGCCCGAACCGAGCACGACCACGTCACTGTGATACACCGTCTCGCCCGCGCGCGCGACAAGCGTCGCGGCCGCGCAGAGCACGCCGAAAAGAATCACCCGCAACCCGGAAAAGATACGCATAGGAAAGCTGTTGTTATTTTGATGTCGCCGAATCCATTGTCCCCTGGGAAACACAGGGACGCCTCAAATCTGTAAGAGTTCTTTCTCTGAAAATTTGCCTATTTCCTAGAGGAAAACCCTGAGCGAAGGATAGCAAATCTTTTCGTTTTTCGCCTATGCCGAGAAAACGATTTCCAATCGGACAGCCTCGATCAGGCGCGCGTCGAGAGCACCCGGTCCGCCCACACGAGGCCGATGATCGTCTTTACGTCAGTGATGCGGCCGTCCAAGGCCATCGCCGTCGCTTCGCGCCGCGGAACGCGCACGAGTTCGAGAAACTCGCCGTCGTCGAGCGCCTGTTCGCCCGCCTCGGGCCCCTCGGCGAGGAACATGACGATCCCTTCGTTCGAGTAGCCGATCGCGTTGTGGAGCGTCCCGAGCTCCGTCCAGCGGCGCGCCGAAAAGCCCGTTTCCTCATGAAGCTCGCGCTTGGCGCAGACGAGCGGCGCCTCCTTCGGATCGAGCTTTCCCGCGGGAAGCTCCCAGAAGCTTCGTCCCATGGGATGGCGCCACTGTCTCTCGAGAAGCACCGTGTCGTCCTCAAAAAGGAGCACGATCCCCGCGGCGCCGGGGTGCCGCAGAAATTCGCGCGAACGGCGCGCGCCGTCGGGCAAGGTCACTTCGTTGCGGATCACGCGCAGAAAGCCGCCCCGCCAGGCTTCTTCTTCGGAAATTGTCGTCTCCTTCAGGGGATCGTCGGCACGCGCCGCATCGGGAAGCGTCTTCAAAACGGGAATGTCGGTCATCTCGGTTGTCCTTTCCGTCATTTGGCCGCAAACGCCGCGGCCGTTGTCCTACAATCTTGGCACTTTATCTTAGGGGAACCGAATGAGCAAAACCATCCTCACGATCGACGAATACCGCAGTCTCGAGACGCGCGCGGGCAACATGCTCGGCCACGACGCCCTCATGTTGCGCGCCGGCACGGCCGCGGCCGACTTCATCGCCGAACGCATTCCCGCGGGCGGGCGCGTGACGCTCCTCGTGGGCCCGGGCAACAACGGCGGCGACGCGCTCGTCGCCGCCCTCGAACTCAAGAAGCGCGGGTTCGCAACGACCGTCGTCCTGCCCGGCGGCCGCCAGCCCAAGTCCGAACTCGCCAAGCGCTTCTTTGCCGAATGGTGCGAAGCGGGCGGCGCCGTGACCGACGATCCCTACCTCACGGAAAAGGCCGACTGCGTCGTCGACGGCCTCTTCGGCATGGGCCAGACCAAGCCCGTCGCGGGCGACGACCTCGACGCCGTCCTCTGGTTCAACGAACGCCGCGGCCTCAAGGTGTCGCTTGACGTTCCCACGGGGCTCAATCCCTACACGGGCCGCTGGATCGGTCCGCGTCCGGGCTGCCGCGCCGACGCAACGCTCACCTTCCTCGCCACCAAGGCGGGCTTCTACATGGAGGAAGGCGTCGACGCCGCCGGCGAAATTCATCTCTTCGAACTCGACGTCTCGATTCCTCTTTCGACCCTCTCCGTCGTGGAAGAGGACGAATTCCCGCACGTGCTCCATCGCCGCGCCCAGAACGTCCACAAGGGCGACTTCGGCCGCCTCGTCGTCACGGGCGGCGCCCGCGGCACCTTCGGCGCCGCGATCCTCGCCGCGCGCGCGGCCCTTACCATGGGTGCGGGGCTCGTCACGGTGGACGCCCTCGCAGAAGACATTCCGGCCTTCGATCCGCTCGAACCCGCCCTGATGTTCGCCGTCGAAAAGCCCGACTATTCGAAGTTCGACGTGACCGTTCTCGGTCCGGGCCTCGGCCGCTCCGAAGCCGCCCGCGCCCGCGTGAAGGAAGCGCTCGAAACGGCGCACGCTCTGGTGCTCGACGCCGACGCGCTCAACATCATCGCCGAGGATCTTCCTCTGCAGGATCTTCTTCTCTCCCGCCGGGAACCGACGGTTCTCACGCCGCACGCCATGGAGGCCGCTCGCCTTCTGCGCCGCGACGTCAAGGACGTGACCGTCGACCGCGTGGCGGCCGCCCGCGAACTCGCCGTGCAGACGGGCGCGATCGTCGTTCTGAAGGGTCCGGGCACCGTCACGACGCTTCGCAGTTCGCGCGCCTGGATCAATCCGACGGGTTCGGCCATGCTCGCCACGGCGGGCACGGGCGACGTCCTCGCCGGCATGATCGGCGCCATGTTCGCGCAGAAGTTCGACATGGTCGAAGCGACGCTCTCGGCCGTGTGGCTCCACGGCCGCGCGGTTGAAGGCATCGAAGCGGGCGTCACGGCCTCTTCGGTCGCCCGCCTCGCCGCGGATCTTCTCGACAGAATGCGTCAATCGTAACTGTTCGTAGGGAGCGCATCCGATGATTTGCATCCGGGGCTGCGCTCAAAAAACCTTCGGGGAGACGAAAATTCCGTTCGATCCGGGCTTGTGAGCCTCCCAACGTTTTGTTACGGGGAAGGAAATTTCGACATACCTCCTCCCGAGACCTTTGTTAGAGTAGCCTTCAACAGGAAGGACAAACACCGGACTGTTGGACTCCAGCTTAGGTTGAGTTATTGAGGGTTTGAGAGGCCGTGGGCATACGCTCACGGCCCTTTTTTGGTTCCGCATGCGCCGCTCGGCATCTTCGTCGAGTCACACTGCGCCATGCCTGCACATCGAATTTTTCCAGATCGTAACCGTTCGTTTGCGACCGATGGCCCCGAGCGTGAGACAAGTCCGTCCCGCGTCGGCTTTCCCTGTGCGCAGGAAGTTTCCCGGCTCCTACACTTTGTTACGGGCTACGGCATTTCGAAATATCCTCCGCCGAAGGCTTTGATAAAGTAGCGTCAACAGGAAGGACGAACACCGGACTGTTGAGACTCCAGCTTAGGTTGAGTTATTGAGGGTTTGGAAGGCCGTGGGCGACATCGCTCACGGCCCTTTTTTCATGAAAGTAGGACGTCGAAGGCGCGTCCTGGCCGGGGCACGGATACAGTGGGGCATAGTGCCTTGAAACTCGCAGCTTCAGGCACGA
>OLGH01000113.1_pt1 | contig 105228 bp, 100 predicted proteins | sample 1604851 | NCBI WGS metagenome assembly OLGH01 (sample SAMEA3888894, study PRJEB22519) | human gut metagenome | biome: human gut; feature: human-associated habitat; material: faeces | place: Denmark | collected 2010 | reverse complement strand
CACGGTGCTATGTATGGCTATAAACAGGCTAATTACATGGCTCTTGAGAATTGGGTAAATGTGTATGACGGTGATTTGGGAATAGCATTGTCTGACACATATACTTCTGAAGTGTTCATGAAGAACCTGTCTCGCAAGCTAAATTGTTTGACGGAGTAAGATGTGACTCTGGCGATGAGTTTAAGTTCATAAACAGTATGATTGCTCGTTATAAAGAACTTGGAGTAGACCCTACTACTAAGACTATAGTATTCAGTAATGCTTTGGACTTTGACAAATGCCAGGACATTATGGAGTATTGTGGAAGTAGAATCAGGTGTTCGTTTGGAATAGGCACTAATCTCACTAATGATACTGGGTTTAAGCCGGCTAATATAGTGATGAAGCTTATTAGCTGTCAAATGAATGCTAATCAACCTGTTTATGGATGCGTGAAGCTGTCTGATGATGCCGGTAAACATATTGGAGAAAATAAAGAAGTTAATGCTTGTTTAGTTGAATTAGGATTATGAGTGAACTAAATTATGAACATGTATTTGACGTATTAGTTGACAAAACAGCTGAATACGTTACTGAGAATAACCTTAAAGCAATGGTATTAGGCATCAGTGGGGGAATAGACTCCACTGTTGTCGCTGCTATCTGCCATGAGGTTAGTAAGAAAACTGGCATTCCTCTTATAGGTAGAAGTCTTCCTATTAAGAATAAGAGTGATGAGTTTGATGTATCTAAACTTGTTGGAGAGGCTTTCTGTGATGAGTTTAAAGTATTCAATCTAAGCAGTTCTTATAAATCAGTTCTATTTGACCTTTGTGCTGATACAGGACTAATTAAAGATTGTAAGGGTTATGACTGGTATTGGGTAAGTGATTTAGAAGAGCTTGCTGGCAGATTATGTGCTAGACATGGAGAAGATGTAGTCAATAAGGTTTGGAGCCGACATTTAGCTTCCGAATTTAAACGTAAGAAAGCTCCAATTTATATATCTAGGGAATTATATGAATGATTTAGAAAGAAGAGTTCACACAGCTATTAAAGAGTGTTATGATGTAGTCATAGCCCCAACTTATGGGTTAGGTTCTGCATTAGCCGCTGTATTTATGAAGATACATGGAAGAGCTCCACATAGGGCAACTTTTAGGTCAGATTATTATGCAGTAGACTTACCAGAAGGACGAGAATGGTCAGATGCAGAATCTAAAGGAAAGATTGAATCTATTTCCAAGGACAAACCTATAGACTATTGGGCAACTCAGCACAACCTTTTAAAGTTGTTTCCAGATGCAGTTCATATAAGGTGGGGAGATGATTACTTCTTATTCACTGATGAGTATATTATAGACCTTCAGGACCTAGAAATTCTAATGTTGAATACTGATGATATTCCAAAAGAAATAGTAGATTGCTTGGTATATAAAGAGGCTAAAGCTACTATGGAATACGTAACCTACAGTAATCAAGGATTCAGAACTACACTCATGAAGGTAAAAGAGCAAGATTGTGATATACAATCTAATTATAATGATGACTTACCACATCAACAAATAACCGATATGATAAATTCCAAGGAGAGTGGAATTGCCATATTACACGGAGTTCCTGGTTGCGGTAAGACTAGTTATATTAGAAAGTTAATAGCCGACAATCCAGGTAAGAAGTTTGTGTTCTTAGATGCTTCTACGTTTCAATACATTGGAGATGCTTCATTTATTGAACTTCTTACTGATAAGAGAGATTCAGTGTTTGTAGTAGAAGACTGCGAGGACTTATTAGTAAGTAGGGACACTAAAGGAAATCACAGAATATCCTCTTTACTAAACCTGTCAGATGGTATACTCGGAGACTCTTTAAACCTTAAGTTCATATGTACCTTTAATGCTGATATTAGTAGTATTGATAAAGCATTATTACGTAAAGGAAGATTGAAAGTTAAATATGAATTTGGCAAACTTACCAAAGATAAAGCTACTGCCTTAGCTGTTAAACTTGGTAAGACTGAACCTGTAACTGAAGACATGGCATTGTGTGATGTCTATAACTTAGGCACAGACAATGGTGGTGAACAAATTGAAAGTGATAGACCTAAAATTGGATTTAGATGAAAATGAAATTGTATTATGGAGCCTTGGCCTTGCTTTGGCTCCTTTCTAGTTGTACTCCCAGTAGTAATGTGACTGACAATTATGATAAGGTTGGAACTTGTCGTAATGGTCATATCAGAGCTCTTACTTTGAATGGTCATACATATTACTGGCAAAATCATTGGTTTGCACATGCAGGAGACTGTAAGAAGTGTAAGCATGAACTTGATAGTATAGTTAAAGCAGCAGTTAAGGAGGCAATGCAATGCGAGTAGGATTATTCTTTGGCTCATTTGACCCTCCCCATATCGGGCATGTAAATGTGGTAATGGGAGCCATTAACTCTAGCCAGGTGGGTAGAGTATTAGTAATTCCTGCATATCAAAACTTATGGAAGGAGAGCAGCTCTAAATTTTCATATAGGTATGCTATGAGTTGTATGCAATTCGACACTTTACCTTTTGTGCATGTAAGTGATGTAGAGAAAGACTTAGCAGGTCCTGCGTATCCTAGAGGTATACCCACATACGTTGTACTGGAGGAATTAAAGTCTAGAATGCCAGAGGATGAATTAGTAATCATTACTACTCCAGAAACCTATAAGGATATTCCTGAATGGCATAAAGGGTCTGTAATATTGTGTGACTATAAATTCCTCATGGTGGTAAGTGGAGAGGAGACTCCACAAGGCCTTCCAGAGAATGTGCATGTTGTATATGCTCCACAGATAACAATATGCTCTACTTGCATTCGCAATAGAGTAAAGCTTGGAATATACATCCAGCCATTTGTAAAAGATACTGTAGAAGCATTTATTGACCAATATAACTTATATGTATAAGGTTGAATTAGTTAAAGAATTTTATTAATGAAGAATTATTCTATTACAATTGAAACAGGTGAACATGCTGGGGAGACAGTCTGGGTTCACCGTAGTATAGCCGTTGCAGGATTTATATTCTGTAGGATTAACAATGAATGGTGTGTTCTTGCTAATCAAAGAGGTGAAGGAGCACCAGACTTTCAAGGATATTGGAACTGTCCTTGCGGCTATTTGGACTTTGATGAGACATTAGCAGAAGCCTGCTCTAGGGAAATCTACGAGGAAACTGGAGTTAAGATTGAACCTAGTGCTCTTTATATGTGTAGTGTTAACGATGACCCGAAAGACTCTAACAGACAGAATGTCACTATGAGGTTCATGGCTGTAGTAGACGAGAGCCATATTGGAATTTCTACTAATGCTATCAAAGGACAGCTGGGTGGAGAAGAGAATGAAGTAAAAGCTATCATGTGGGTTAAAATGTCCGACCTTGATAACTATCAGTGGGCGTTTAATCATAGACATCTCATTGAAGGCATCTTTTATACTTATGTAGATTATGAAGAAGTAGAAGGTTTAGACGATTTATTTGCTGAATGACATACTTCATTAGTGGACACAGAGACATAACTCCTGAAGAATTTGAGAAGTTCTACGTTCCAGCAATTGTTGATGTGATAGATACATGCAACGATAATTACGATGACTGTGAATTTGTAGTCGGAGATTGTAGGGGTTGTGATGAAATGGCAGCTAATTTCATAGCAAATTACATTAAGGAGAATACAGATGATACAGAGTGTCCTCCATGTATTTTGTGCATTTATCATATGTTCTCTGAACCTAGGTTTAGAGTAGGCGTAGCTGGACAAGACGGTTTTTATCATGTTGACATGGTAGATGAGCTCAATGCAGACTTATGCGAGGATGATGACCCATATACCATAGATGATTGTCCTATTGTACATTATGTAGGTGGATTTGAGACAGATAGAGACCGTGATTCTGCTATGACCAATGCTTCAAGTGAGGATATTGCCTTTATAAGAAGCAAATCTAAATGGGATTCTGGTACAGCAGAGAATATATTACGTAGGCACACTATGAAATATCTAAACCCTAGTTTCTATGGACAACAGTAAAGATTGGGGTGAGTTCCTGGAGGGTATTAAAGCTGCACAGCAAGCAGCTGAAGCTCAAAAGGAAGCTAATGAGCAACATGAAAAGTATGAAAGATTGAGATTTGAATTTACATTAGCATTAATCAATAACAATGACCTCTTACATGAGAGGTCATTTAAAGAGATATGTCAATTAGGAGTTGAATTAACAGATGAATTTATGAAACATGAATCTGAAAAAGGGAAAGTTTAAAATTGTTGAGGGAACAAGAGTTAGAATGGTTTCTTCAAAAGATACTCATATAGTCGAAGGAGCTTACGGTACTGTAGTCAATCCAGGCATAAGAGAGTCAGAAGTACGTTGGGATAGTATGTTAGCAATTAGAGCAGATTATAGATACAGAAATGAGCTAGAAGATGCTCTTATCATTCCAGTTTATAATGACTTATTGGACCCTTCTGGAAACTTCCAGATTTGGACTCCTGAACCTATTGCGCGAATATACCTTGACGATTGTATAAAGTATGTAGGAGAGGATACAAAAGACCTCAAATATGGTGATTTACTTTGTGTGTATTCCATGACTTTATCAGAGCATTCATTGTATGCAATACAGTTAAGTAATTACAAACTACATAAATTGGACACCAGTGTCTGTGTATTAGAAGGAAAGGGATATGCTTTAGCTAAAGGCACTAAGGTCAAAGTAGTCTTAGACTCCGCTTATACAGAAGTTGGACAAACTGGTAAAATTTATCATACTGATTACAGGTCAGCACTGCCCTATGAAGTTATTATGGATAAGGGTGATTGTGTTTGGGTTGCTGGATGTACCATACAGAATGTTGATACTGAAGTGTACATAGAAGAATATTCAGCAGATGTTGAGAGTGAAGTATCGCCAGACAAGGATATACTGGAGAATGGATTCTCTAGACAAGTAACATTCTATGAAAAGGATTAACAAATATTTATTTCTGGACGTAGACGGGGTTCTCAATAGTGTCTCATGGTACAGAGAAGAATGGAATAAGGACCATGTGTATCCTCAAGGTGACTTTGACCCTAAGTGTGTTGAAATTGTAAACAGAATAGTCAAAGAGACTGGCTGCAAGGTAGTAGTTAGCTCCTCTTGGAGAGCTGAAGCTAATTTGCAATCAATCTTTGACAAAGCTGGTTTAAAGTTCAAGATACATAGTATTACTCCGTTTGGAGACCATAGAGGTTGTGAAATAAGGGATTGGTTAGCATCCGAAACCGAACCTTATGTTTATGCTATATTGGATGATGACAGAAGTATGCTTGCAGAACAGAGGAAGTACTTCATTAAGACTAACACAGTTACGGGTATTACTGATGAAGACGCAAGACATGTAATTAACATTTTAAATAGAAATGATATGTGGAATGATAAATTGAATTCCTTAATTATGGAGTCCATGAAGAACCATGATGCTGTTCGGACTACAGTCCTCCGTGCAATTAAGACGGAATTTAGCAACTATGCAACTGCTAAGAATGCTAAACCTCTTGACAATGCTGCTGAAGTAGCCATTATTAAGAAGTTACGTGACCAGCGCATTGATAATGCCGAACAGTACCGTATGGTAGGTCGTCAGGATTTATATGATAATGAAATGGCAGAATCTCTTATCTTGAATGAATTTCTGCCCGAGGTCCCTGACGATAAAGTACTTGCTTTAGGGCTGGTAGAAGTCTGTGCATTACAAGGATGTGAAGACGGGCCTAAGATTCCTAAGAGTAAGATGGGAATCATTATCAAAGAGCTTAAAGCTATGTTCCCTGCCGCAGACGGTAAACAGATTGCTGATTTAGTAAAATCTTGTGTAATATAATATGACACTAAAAGAAATTGTAACCTTACCTTATCCAGCTAAGATATCACATGCTATAGCTGGTGTACTTTATTATCAAATAATAGCTGGTGATAAAACTATTGTCTTTCCAATAGACATGAATGACAGAGATGATGTAGGAACTACTACATTTCTAGCAGAGTATCCGAAACCTATCACATTAATGAGATACATTCGTAAAGCAATTGACTCTGGTGAGTTAGTAATAGCTACTACTGATGCCGAAGTATAATGTAAGTATCGACAGACAGCTTAGATGTCGTCTATGCTTTGACATAGAAGTTGAAGCCGACAGTGAAGACGAAGCTTGGGAAAAGGCTTACGACACAGTAGACCTAGGAGATTTAGAAGTAAGAGATTGTGAGTATAGCGACGATGAAATAACCCTTCTAGAAGAATGATTATAGGTATAGTTGGTAAGAAGCAAAGCGGTAAGGATACAGTTTGTAATATCATTCGGTATATAAGTTGGCTTAAATCTTCTAAACTATGGGGAGAAGTAACTCTGAATGCTAAACACTTTGAAGCTGTCTGTGAAAGTGAGGATATTGCTCCTATACTTAGTGTATGGGAGAAACATCCATGGGCAGAGAAGCTGAAACAGTGTGCGTCCATTATACTAGGATGTCATGTGTCAAGCTTTGAGACAGAAAGTATCAAAGAATCATTTACACATATTCCAATTAGTAATAGTGAAGGAGAACCTATGACTCATAGAGAGTTCCTACAAGTACTGGGTACTGAAGTGGGAAGAACTATTGACCCTAACCTATGGGTTAAATCTATGATGTCTGACTATGATAAAGGATTTAAGAGTTATCCTACTTATGGTACTGATGAGTACGGCAACACTGTATTTGTACACATGAATACAGTAGAGCCTTGTTGGATTATGCCAGATACTAGGTTTCCAAATGAAGTCCAAGCTATCAAAGATAGGAAAGGAATTGTCATTAAGGTAAACAGAGATACCGGATTACTAGATAATCATATTTCAGAACATGCTTTGGATGATTATAATGACTACGATTATGTTATTGATAATAACGGAACTCTCGGTGAGTTAATTGTCAAAGTAGCAACTATGATGGAGACCTTAGGGGTGCTTCAATAAACAATAATGGCCTGTATGGTGGAGTGTAATGCTCTACTGTACAGGCCATTTTTTTTGATTATTACTCTGTATCTTCTTTAACTGTGTCAGCTGCTAATTTAGCTATATTTTTTAGTTCAGTAGTAGCTCCCTTGAAAGTTCTACCGAATCCTGTAGTTCCCATAAAGTATTGAGATAGAGTCTTATCTCCAAATGCAAATTCATAGGTATTATTGAACACCGTGCTAAGATATCCAATAGATACAGGTTCCGAATTATTAACTAAACTCAACATAGTATTGATAGGAGTTACATCGCCAAATGAATTGGTAAATCCTCTCTGGAATAGACTAAACACTGTATCTTCCATAGCCCTAGACATGGTAGGATTTAATGGGTCTCTATCTTCCTCTCTGGCTTCAGCCCACAACCTTATTAGATACTGACCTAGAGCTCCTAATAACAACCACAGCATTAAGTCATGTCCTAATCTCTTTAAATTAGATTTCTTGACACCAGTATCTTCGTTCCATATGTTATCTTTAACTCCTTTTAGACCTCCGGATTTAAATTCCCTCCAAGCATCTTTAAGGGTGTAAAAGATTCCCTCTAGGTATCTGTCAGCCCAAGTTTCTACCGGCACTCCTGTATTCTCTGTAGTTACTATGGTTTTGGTTTCTCCATTGTCGTCTACTATATCCTTGTACCATAGAAGGTCTCCATTATCATTTTTAGCTTGAACTCTACCTGCCAGTCCATAGTTCTTTGGTTCTAGCAAATAAGCATTCCTGGTTACAGACAAGAATGTTTTAAATTGACCAAGCAACGCTCCCATAAAGGTCTTCTCAGCTTGCATTCTTCCGTCATGGTCATAATAACCATAAACTAAATCTGATAAGGTCTTAATAGCAAGTACTTCGTCCTGTGTATAGGCAAATGGTAATGCATCACCTTCTTTTAGATTTAAACCTTCAGTTTCATTAAAAGATTTCATCATAGATAGATACAGACCTCTTTGCTTATTATAATCTGGATTACTCTTATTACCAGAAGCATAAGCGGCTAACCGCTTGTCTTTCTTCCAATCATACTTTAATCCGTCCTTAGTCATTTCTATAGCATCCCAAGTCCCATCATGTAGACTTTGAGCTATAAACATGGTCATCCTATTATAGTAATCCGGTGCTGTAGTAAACCAGTAAGTATACCTGGATAGATTAGACAATCCTGACTTGTTACTTACTAACCTCTGTGACAATTTATTCATATCAAAATCAGCGAGTCTCATTCTAGCATTAAGAGCCTCTATCTTAGTGACTCTTGATAAAAAGTCTGGCCCGTCTTTCATGATAATAGCTCCGGCCTGTAGTAATTCTTTATAAGTAAATTTCTCTCCAGTGTAATACATTTTACTAAAGGCCATTGCAGAGTTCTTCCACATTCCGTCAAATACATCTCTGACTCCACCAGTAACATTAAATGCCAACAATCCGAAAGATGCTAATCTCTTAATGGGGCCCACAGCTTGGTATAGCTGTGTACCTTCCTCACTAATAATGGATTGGTTAAATACTGCAATTTTAAGGTAATTATCCATTGTCTCATTAAACACTGTTAAATCAACACCAGTCTCTTTAGCATAGTTAAGAGCTAATAATTTAATTGCTTTAATTGCCGGGAGCACATCATCAAAGGCATCTTTACGTTCTGCGGCGAACACATAGCTAGTTACTAATGATTCCAAATTACGTTCCCAGAAATCAGAATTGTATTGTGCTAGTAATGCCTGTCTGGCGTCTTCACTAGATTCAGAAATGTTAAACCTATTATACATTTCATATCTAGTAATCATGTCAGACTTAGCTGTATATTCTTCCTCCGAATATGCATCATTCTCTTCCCTATTCCAGAAGTCTTTAAATTTCATAGTAACATCTTTAGTTTCTTGGCTAGCCCATTTAGCAATTCCCATTTGTAATATCTTATTATTAGTCTGCTGCAATGGTACCCAGAACCATTTGTCTTGTTTCTTTAGTTGCGCCACTTCTGGGTCAGATTCTGACTTACCTTCCAGATTAAATCTGTACTTGTTGATATCCCATAATATCTTCTTCAAGAATCTTCTTTCTTCAGATGACAGTGGAGTACTATTATCGTAAGGATTAGCAAACAGCATTTGCTCATTTAGAGACCCGTCTGGATTTCTTCTAAACATATTGTCGTATATTTTAGTCTGGTCTCCTATTACTAAGTTTCTGGCGTTTGAGTATCCCTTATCCTTCCATAAGGCTTTAACGTAGTCGTTAAAAAATGGATAGTAATACTCTTCAGTCTTCCTAGTAACCCCATCAAATGCCTTTCTTACTAATTTAACAGCCTGTCTAATATTATTCTCTGGAATTAGTTCAGGGTTAGTATCCATACCTCCTGATAATGGAGCTCCTTTACGAGCATATCTTCCCATCTTCTCCGGCTGTGTAAATGGAATATCTCTATAATAAAGCATCGCTCCTAGAACTGCTTTATAGAATCTTTCTATACCAGTATTAGAGTTCTCTTTCATTATATCTTCCACTGATGCTTTCTCAAGGATAGTTGGGAATGAAGTATACAACGTTTTGGCTATATCTTCTAACCTGTCGGCTGTAGCAGCTTTATCGTTTACATTTATGTCAAATAATGCCTTACGTACTTTAGTGTTTAATTCTTGCTGGGTTCTAGGAGTAGCATCCGGTCTACTCATAAGTGCTAAGAACTCTCCTTTTAAAACCTCAAGTTCATCCATAAATGTAACCTGATTAAGTCTATTAGTTACTCCAGCTTCCTTTGCTAATAAGTTGAAAGTTTCTCTTATGCTTCTCATATTAGCTATAGTAGCTGTAGATGTATCTGCGTTTAAGACCTTAAATGTCCCAATCCTAAATACATCTCCGAAGACTTCTGGCATCTCATTAATAGCTGCCATAATCTTCATCAACTCTATATTACCACTAGTAGCTCTTAATAACCATGGATTATTCATGGCATATGCATCCTTCTCATAATCTCCCAACATAGTAGTTCCTAAAGACAGTGGTATAATAGTATTTAAATCATGTTTACTAAGTGCCACAAAGTCCACTTGCTTAGTAATAACATTATGAATAGCTATAATTCCCATCTGTTTAAGATTCTCCATATCAACCACTTCCCAACCAGGGTCGTTTACATACTTCTGAAATGTACTTACTACAAAAGCTGTAGTCTTAAACCCTGATGGTGGTACTATTTGGTCTAGAGGTTTATAACCCTTTAAAGCCTTGTCCAAATCATATATAAATGCCTGTCTCTTCTCTGCAAAGATTCTATCCCTCTTCTTTAAGTATTCTTCAACCTTTTGTCTAAGTTCTTCATTAACGGCTTTATCAGCTGTATCTTTAATATAGATAGGTTTACTATGATTGTAATAATCACTAAAGTACCACCTTCCCTCTGAAGGATGTGGTGAATCATGTACTTGAGTTTGAATAAACGAATCTACGTCTATTCTATCCATTCTACTCTGTAATTTAGGATTAGGAATAAACTTTGATAGAGTGTTAAGCACTCCGTCCTTAATAGGATGTCCTACAGTCTCATCAGTAATCCTTACAGGTATTATGTTACTAATATTTGAATAATATTCTCCTACTCCCCAAGCTAGCCTATTAACAGCTGAAGATGTGTCTTTCTTCCTGTCTTGTACTGCCTCAAACTGAACATCTGTTAAAGGACCTTCATCTAGGCCTTCTATTTTCATTGGAATTATATTAAGTTCCATATTTCTTACTGGGATTCCCTTAGAAGCTAACATCTGCCTGTAAAATCCTAATTGATAATCATATTTAGATGCTTTAGCTGCATCCCAGTCGTTAGAAATTTTGGTAGAACTTTTAAATAAATACAAATGAGGTTGTCCTTCTTCATCTACAACTATTAAGTCGATAGAACCTACTAGTTTAAGTCCGTCGTTTGTATTGGCATCAACCAGAAATTGAGACATTATTTTAGCACCTTTACCATGTGCTCTATACAGTTCACTCTTGAGTGTTTCTAGGTTGTCATATAATGATTTAATAACAGCTTCACTGTATTGTAAACCATATTTCTTAGTAAGTGCTTCTAAGTCATAGTGCCCTGCAAAGTAGTCTCCAATCATAGAGTGTATATCAATACCAGTTTCAGCTATTCTATCCCACATCTCTAACGTTTGGTCTACTCTAGCATGTGCTTCTTCTCTACTAATCTTCTCCTTATCCATTAATTCAGTAACAGTTCTACCTCTCCAATTAGTAACATTAAAGGGCTGAATTAATGCACCCTCACCGTCACCAGACCTTCCTTTCTCTAAGAAATCTGTAACGGACATATTACCGTCAGAAGCAGTATAACTTATATCTCCCCCAGTTAAATCTACTCCGTCTTCTCTAAGTCTAGCTTCACTTCTGATACCTCTTAGTTTAGCTACTATTTCAGCTTGCTTAGTGTCCTGACTAAGTACGATGTCAGATATAAGACCATATTCTATCTGATTCTTATGTGCTATCAAGAAGTCAAATAGGTCTGCATAGTTGTTATTACCCTCCCCAAATTGTACTACTTGACCATTTATATTTAAACTATATGAACAAGCCATTAGCAATTCTCCTTTAAGTTACCACTCTTTATTAATTTCTGAATTAAATTAGTTATAGTACGGGATTCAGAAGCTAAGTTCATGTCAAAACCTGCTGCCAAATCGTTGTTAATAAGTGCACTACCAAATTCAGACATAATATTATCTATAGACATATTAAGAAGTCTTCCTAACTTCTCATTCTTAATATCATCACTAGTTTGGAATGTCTTTTGAGTCTTCTCTTTAAATATTCTTCCCATTTCTTCTAGTGAGGCTTCTTTACCTTCAAACCAAGGCTCTGCGATTCTAGCGAAGTAATTACCAAACTCTGTAACAAATATCTCCTCATTCAAGTCAGGAACAGCCCTAGTATCTCCTATCATTCTAAATGCTTCCAGTTTATCATCATAATTCGCTAGAGACTCTACCTGTTCAACTAGTCCATAATAAAGACCTGGATTAGTCCTCTTCATAGAACCCATAATTAAATGTGCAAACTCATGCAGTGAATCAGCTGTAGTAGCTCTGTCTACATTTAGATAGACTTCTCCATTATAAATAAATGCATTAGTTCTTCCAGCATTAGGAATCACTCCTCTGAATTTAGAAGCTATCTCTCTAGCAGTAACTACGTTAACATTAATGCCATAGTTCTTACTAAGGTGATTGGCTATCTCTACCATTTCACTTTTAAATGACCTGGGTACTTTCTTGTGAACTGGTACACTTCTTTCTGATTCTAGCTTTCTGAATGAGTATTTGTCCCCATTTGCCCCAGTTACTTCATATACAGATTCAGTAGCATTCTGAATTGTATTTAAAGCTTCTGTCATTAATTGCAGCTCATAGTCTAGTTTATCTTGAGTTAGCATACTAGGTACTTTACTGTTATATAGAGAAGCATGAATGTCTGGGTCTCTTAATTGATTCTTTAATAAGAAGAAAGTCTCCAATTTCTCTTGAGTATTAAGTATAGATTCTATATTAAGTCCCTGCTCTTTGAGTATGCCAATTAGTTTCTTATATTGGGGTTTCTTATTAAGCTCTGACATGAAGTTGTTAAACGTAATGTTCTTAACTAAATCCTTGTCATTGTATAGCTTTATATTATCATTTAATTCTATATCCAAAACGGAGAATCTGTCTCCAATTTGTAAAGATTGATAACTTTGTATTGCTAAACTTCCATTTTTGAGTTTACTAGTAACCGATTTCAAATCTATAGGCCTGTCTAATAGTTTATTGGCAATACTTCTAGCATATTTGAGATTATCTACTCCTGCTCCTTTCAGCCCGTCTGAAGTTGTAACAATCCTACTGTCTATATAATATCTGTCATTATATTTAGCGATATTATAACCCCCTACAGTTTCAATAGGCTCTATTAACTCTCCAGAGTATTCTGTGTTAACTATAGTCTTGTCAAACTCCGGCTGCTTAAACGTATTTCTCAATAATATTCCCCCATCACTTATAAATGCAATGTCTAAGAACTTCTCATTGTCAATTTTATTATTCAGGTCTTGTATAGTAGATACTATAGATTCATCGGACAATTCTCCGTAGCTGTAAGCATCCATAAAATCCTGCATATCTTTCTTAGATATACGTAAGTAGTTCCCAGATACTTCTGCCCTATCTACTAGTGCTTGGACTGTAGTATCTGAATAAGAAGGAATTTCAGTAGTAGGAGTACCTATTATTTGATTAAACAGCTCATTAAATTTACTAACAAGCCCATTCTTATATAATGCATCATTGAAAGTAGCACTAGTATAGAAGTAATTCACAAAAGCAGGTATAACATTACCATGAATACTGTTGGTGTTAAAGTCGTATCCTATATATTTCATGATAGTCTGCACTCTAGATGAAGTATCATTACTTGCAGCTAGCATCTTTAACGCAGACTCTATATTCTTGTTTACTTCCTGAACTTGTTCTTTAGGAGCCTTATCTAATACTGTATTCACATATCTTTGCTTTAGATAGGTCTCTATATATTCTTCTTTAGGCTTAATAACTGCCAAACTGCCACTAGTGTCTCTAAATATACCATAATTGGTATTCCAAGCAAGGCTAAATCTAGCATTAGTAAGTAGTATGTTATTCCTATTTAAGTCTTCACCTTCCCCTTGCAACTTGTCTACTAAGTAGGTAATATTTGGAGTTGGGAACTCATTCTTAATTGTATTTAAATTATAATTACCAATTGGTAATCCGTCCTTGCCAAGATTCTTGGAATCCAAAGCTGTAATAGGAAATCCTCCTGAATTTACTGCATTAATAAAATCATTATAACTCTCTACATTTCCCATTAATGCTCCTATTGCATCTTCTAAAGACATTTCACTAACATTAGGAACCTCTAGCTTAAACAAGCTAGGGGCCCCCTCGTTAGAATGTACTAAAAATTCTACTGTACAACTCATGTTAACAATTAATTCTTATTTGTATAGTATTGCGCTCCATTAAGCTCTTAATCTTATTAACTATATTCTCCATAGAATCATTCCTATTAAGAACTAACTCTTTCATTTTGGCATTCTGATTTGGAGTTCTAATAACGAAGTAATCATCATACAGTCTTCGCATGTCTACGTTGTTTGGGTCTGGGATATCATTTACTTCATAATAATCTTCTCCGTCCCTTTCATATAGCTCAAGACGACCTGTTTCTTCGTTTCTCATTCTAATATACTTATCTCTAGCTCTACCTTTAGCACTTTGACTAACTATAGGAGCCATTCTGATAAGTGCATCTTCTAATGAGAATGTATCCATATTAACATCCAAATCGTAGTCTGATTGTCCTACATACTTTTGATACTCTATTAGTAAGTCACTAACATCAGTCTTATCAAATGTGTTCAGTAAAGTAGTAAGTCTGTCAGCACCATACTTATTCTTATTAACAACTAAGTTATATAAGAAGAACCAGTCAGTAAGAGGTAATCCTTGCAGATTAATTCTCTTCAGTGCCGCAAAATCTTTCTGGTATCTACTAAACATTGCTTGGTCTGATTCAGTTCTCACATTCATCATATCAATAGGCAATTTCATATATGTGGTGTTACCTCTAGTAAATGGGTCAGTACGTCTATTCCTACTTAATCCTTGCACAAATTGGTTAATTAATAGCGAGCGAACTCTCTTATCTCCAACCATTCCATTATGAAGTTCCGGAATAACTGTTCTTTCCATCCAGAGTTTAAAGTTAGCAATTCCATCGTTAGTAGCCAAACTAAACACCTCACCTCCTTCTTTAATATCGTGCAGAGTCATATCACTTCCAATATACTTCTGACCTTCATCCATTCTGAAGGTAATGTTGCGTTTAGCCAGCCAGCCAGTGATTAGTACATCGTCTACATGCTCACCGAGTGCATTTAATTGCTCTTTAGTAACAGCTCTACCATAGGTAGGATTCTCTTTGATAAGAGCTTCTCTATAGGAATTTACTAAATTGAATTTAGTACTGATATTTACATCAGTTGTATCAGTAAGGTTATATACTTCAAATAATGCTTTGAAGTGAGGAATTTTATCAATCATGTCGAATATATTCCAAGTTCCCTTTATTAAATTATAATAAGCTATAGTTGACTTCTTATAACCAGAGTTCATCGGGTCGAGGAATTTCCTCATACTAAATCCTCCGTTAGTAATACCTTGCGCAACAGCATCGTTAACTACGGCTCTTACTTGCTCTTCGGATAGGTAAGGTTTATCGTTCAGGATATTCTTAATAACCACTTCTGAATTATAACCCTTCTCATATTTATCATCTTTATACAGTTGCTCTCTGCTAGTAATTGCAGATTCGTATGTATTTAGCATAGACATCTTACCTCCTAAATCTGTAGGCATACCTTGATTTAGTCCATAAAATCTTCCTAACAGCTCTGTTTCTCTAGCACTTCTGTTTACCTTCTTAAATTCAGCAAATCTATCCATGTCTAGTCTATTTCTCATCTTCTGTAGGTATTTATATTCTTCCAAGAATCTGTGTTCTCTATAAGATACAGCTGGGAATATATCATCAATAGAATCACCTTCTGCAAACCTATCTTTGATAGCTTGAATCCAATTACCTCTCTTATCGAACGCTTCCTCTCCAGAGTCAAGTAGTTTCTCTTGTACTCTTTTGAAGAAGTTACCTAAAGAAGTAGAATCGAAGTAGTTTCTAATATTAGGACCTTCTTCTAATGCTCTAACTACAGAGTCTACTGATGCATGGTCATGATATTCATCAAATACATTTACCTTCATCAAGTCATTTACAGTTTGTACTGTCGGGCTTGTCATGAACTTAGCGATATCATTGAAACTAAATCCTAACATAATCATATGTAAGTACATACCAGCTAGATTAGGACCTGCATTAATTTTAGAAAGAATCAACTCTTTAGCATTATCAGTAGCAGCTGACAGTAATGCAGAAATTACTAATGACTGGTCTGGTTGCATACCTAACTGCTCTTGAACTACTCTAGCTACATCCTCCGGTGACAATTGCTGTTCTACAGCTCTGACTATTAAATTTCTCCAATAATCTTTCTTAACTGCCAAATCATCGAAGTTAACGTTAGCCATTATGTTTCTTAGAGTAGGTACTGTTATAGGTTTGCCATTCTCACTTAACATTGTCTGAATGCCTTCAAATCTAGTGGAGAAAAACATGTTGTCTAACCAATCCTGGTCTCCATTTCTAACACCTTCATTGAAATAGTAACAGTTAGCAAAGAATACTTTCTCACCTACAGCTGCAATACCAATTACCTGTTTACCGTCCATATTCTGCATCTGCATTACCCATTTGGATGAGGGTGATGTCATGGTAATCTTATTAGCTTCTTGTCCAGATGCTGATTCCTTAGCCGCCCTTTGTGGGTCTCCCATTTCAATAGGAGAGTAAGCCTGGTTCATATTCTTCAAATTCTGGATAATATTGCTAATTTTAGATGATACAGAGTTTCTAAATGCAGGAAGTAAGTTGCTTCTTCTAATCTTCTGTCTACCGTTTCTAGCTTTCTTTCCATTCTCATCAAATTCTTCAGTCATATACATAGTATGATTGTTAATTCTATTAAGAATGAAATTAGCATTATCGGTATCAACTTCACCTGAATATGTTAATATCCTAGCATCGTCAATAGCGTTAAGCATCTTTGCTATTACTGGGACAGATTCCGGATTATAGAAGTTCTCCTTATTAAGTTGGTTTAGATAGTTAGTAATATCTACTCCACCACTTCCATATGCATATAACTTGCCATTAGGAGTAGGTAGCATTTCGGATGCTTTGAGTGACTCAATACTATTAAAATTAAAATACGGAGACCAACCTACATAATGTCCGCTGGTATCAAAATCATAACCCATGATATATGCTTTATCAATATCCGTTTACCTTATATCTTTCAATATAAGACTGACTATATCATCACTCTAATTCAAGAGTGTCTCGCGCTTCGGAAGCAGCTCTTTGCTGCGCTATAAATTCAAGCTTAGTTGAATCTCTTCTTATTTTATATAATAATGATGGAACTTGCTCTATGTAAGGTCTTACTATGTTTACAAACTTGTCACAATCAAGTTCTGAAGATGTAGCGATTGAATATGTTCCACGACCTTCTTTAAAAGGTCTAAACTTTATATTCCACACTTCAGCAAAGTAAGCAATTATTACATTGACTGTATCTTCATCCACACATGTAGCTATTTTAATCGTATGTTGTATAGAGCTACGCTGCTTAGATGTATTCACATTAATACAGCCATCATCCATATACCAAATAGCTAAACCTAGAGGTGTTATCCAATTTAATAACTTCCTGGTTATATGTTTCTTTGGAGTATATACCGTTCGCCTTAAAGCCTTAATGGTCGGATTTAGAGACATCTGTGAATACAATACCTTTTTACCAGTGTTATACCCACAAGATGATATATACTCTTTAACGCCATTGTTTTTAATTCCATGAACATCTAGTAATCCAACTTTCCATTCTAAATACTCTCTTTGAGCTTCAGAATGACTCAACTTAAATACATAATTACTAGATATTGTTCCATCTCCTAGCAGGAGTCCTATCAAAAGACTCTTCTGCTCTTTACTAAGCTTTTTAATTATACTTCTTTTAGCCATTTCATTTAATGTTTAAATTAATACACTAAATGAAAGTTCCTACTCCCTTACGGGATAGTCGATGAACTTTCATCCTTACAAATACAAAGATATGACTTTTGTTGTCGAGTAACAAGTCTCATATCAATATATTTATCTAGGATGCTCAGCTGCGGATTGTCCAATTCTAACCTTTTTTACTATACCAGTAGTAGTTACTTACTGCCACTAAGTACATTTCTGCCCTAGTTTAGTAGGTTAGACTCTAAGGAGTTCCCCGTCAGTTCACGAGATTTATTATAGTGATTACAATATTTATAATGGAGCTAACCTAAACGGTAGGTTTAGCCGATAATCACTCCCCTGAAGCCAGGTTTGCCAGTGAGATACATGTACCACATTCTTATCAGAGTCATTAAATGCCACAGCTTTCATCTTCATAAATGACTGCATTGTCTGTGCAGGAATACGAGCTACTGTAAATTCAAGTGATTTCTGGAATGATACAAACTTCTTCTTGGCATCTATAATCTTCTGATTCTTCTCTATTCCGTCTAATTGATAAGCCAATCTAGACACACTGAACTCTTCTCCTTCGTTCTCTTTATAAGTATCAAATAGTAATTTAAGCAATCTATCATTTCTTTCAGAACCTGCTTCAATTACTTGCTGCATCATTTCCTTATTCTTAGTGTATTGGTTAATTTTAACAGAATCAAAACTATCCATTCCATAAATATCAATAACACTGTCAGGAGTTTTAGCTACTAATACTTCTTCAGTAGTATTATTACCTAATGCATTGTAAGATGTTACTACTTCATGATACTCTCCACTTTCATCATAGAATCCAGCCTCGTACATCTTCTCACCATTTTCATCTACCCTCATAACACTATTACCAACTCTAACGAAATCAGATTCAGTAAGTGCCTTATTAACCGATAGATGTTCCATTAGAGAAGGAGTTTCTCCGAGTGCAACATACACATGTTTACCATTAGCTCTAGTAAACATCATATCATACCATTTAATTTTAGGAGCGTGATATTTATCATACCTATTAACGAAGAACTGATATCCTTGTGTAAGTACATCATTAATACTATCATTAGGTCCTAAGTTAAACTGGTCTACATATAGTTTACTAATAGAAAGTTCAGCAGGATTATTGACTAGATTCTGAATAGGAATAGCAATATCTCCATTACCTAAATCCCTAATATAGCCATTAGCTGCATATTTGTCACTGAATGCGACTGGGTCTGCTAAGTACTCTGCTTTTTGAATACCAGTTACAGGCATATATCCATTGTCTAGTAACGTAAATGTTGCTTGTATTTGTGCTTGTATTTCAGAATCTAAAGCTTTAGGAAGTTTACCTCCGTCATACTTAGTTCTTTCACTGAATGACCTTTGTATAGCTGGCATATCAAATATGCTATGTCTCATACCGGTCATATCTTCCCAATAAATCTCTGCTGGCTTTAAGTCTGTAGGTCTAGTAATATCAGTATAGAATTGAGAGAAATTAGCTTTTACTAAGTTATACGTATCAAAATCATTTACATATACCGGTACGTAACTACCCTCTATACTCCAACCTCTATCAGCTAGATATTGGTCTACAGTCATTAAAGAATTGGCTTGATTCTTAGCTTGTGCAGACACAGCCTTGTCATAGTTATCCTGTGCTTTAGCTATCTCTACACCTTCCCCGTCTCCATTCTGTGCTTTCTCAAGTTCTGTCAGAGTTCTCTTAACAGCCAAATCAAGAGCTATTTGCTTGTCTAATGCATTTTGGCTAATTCTAGCCACTACTGATGCTACTTCTTGAATAGGCAATTTGATTCTATCTCCAGGAAGTAATCTATCTATAGTAGATGCTGGCTGTGCTTCTATTTTAGCTTGCTCACTTTGTAAATACTCATCAGGAGTCATTCCTTGTTCGGAAGCAATCCTATAAATATCATCATATTTATAATTAGTACCTCCTATGCGGAATTGTTGTACGATATTGTATGCGGGAGCCATAACTGCACCCATACCTGGGAACTTCCTCTTAATAGCAGTTTTATTAATATTAGATGTAAACGAAGATAAAGTTTTACCAAAGATAGAAGGGTCACTGTACGGTATTTTATATACATCAGTTCCATGAGAATTATTATTCTTTCTGTCTAATGCAAACTCTGCTTTAGCTTTCTCAATAATAGTCTTAGCAGTACCAAGCTCATCTCCGTCCTTATTAAGCTCCTTAATAATAGCTTTACCTACTATCTCATAAATATCAGATTTAACATCAGGATTGTCAGTAGGTTTAATCCCAACTAATGTATACACTGCATCTCTAATGCCACCTATTGATGATAATGCCACTCTACCCAAATCTTTGTATGCCATTTTAGCCATACTGTGAGTAAATCCCATAGCTTCTAATGCAGAGATTACCTGTGAGAACTCTGTCATTGTAGATTGATGTTCTGGGTCAGTTACTACATGGTCTGCATCCATTTGAATACCAAGACCTTCAGTATTAAATTCCATTTCCATTAAAGGACTGTTATCAAACCAAGAACTATCTCCATTTATATTTTGAGCTCCTACTTTAATTGCAGACTTATTAACCAAATAAGCAATCATCTTATGTTTAAGCGGCTGGATAGTATTACGTTGAGAAGGTATCTCTCCATTAGGTCTATACCAACCTACATTGTTAGCATAATTAGCAGTAACGGCTAAAGAGGCATCACTGTAAGCAAGTTCTCCATTTCTAAGAGATTCACTATATACTCCACCTAATGCTGCATGTAATTCAAATAATGAATTAATAGGAACATTTAACTGAACCATTACATTAGCGTCTCCTACAGCTTTAACTGGATTACCATATTCATTAACTGCTTGAGTTCTAATATTATATAATCCGTCACCTACTCTATCAAGACCTAATATCTCATAATGATTGTTACCGTCCCTGTAGAATATTCTTTCACCACCAGTAACATCTTTAAGCTCCATAGTGTTTCCGAATATGTTCTTAGTAAGGTCTATTCCTTCATAAGCATTATCAAACTGGTTTGTAGACTGATTCCATTTGAAATCAGACATCTTTCTAAACATGTTATACAGACTAATGTCAGATTTCATAGAGTTTCTCATTCTTTCGTTGTATGTAGAGAATGTAGCAAATTTCAACAAAGAAGCAGTACCATAATCCCCATTAAAGTCATGTCCAATAGGCTTTTTGTCATCACCTACAGCAGAATCCTGTAATGAGAAGTTCTCTAAATAAGACATAATAGGATTACAGAACGCAGAACCGTCATGTGCATCTACAGTAGATGTCTCGCCTTTAAAGTTGTACACAAATGCTGCAACGTCGCTCATAATAGCCAATCTGTATGTCTTAGGAATACCTAGCAAGCTGTTTTGTTGGAAATACTGTAGTGTACCTGGTATAATTACATTTCTCTTTAATTCTGCAAGTTCTCTAGAAGATTGCTCTAACTCTATACCATTAAATGACGCAGGATTAACTTTACCATATTTAGCTTTATTAGGATGTGCTATACTACTACCTGTAGTGACTAGTCGCAAGTTCTCTGAAGTTAGAAAGTCAGCTAAGAAGTACCTTTCGAGAATAGGATTTAGAGTAATATCTTCATCATTTCTTAACCATGTACTATCTAAGTCAGACAACCTACTAAGTACCTTGTCTCCTTGCTTAGCTAGTATTAATTCTTGAGTATCATTGTTTATCCATGATGCCTTATCAGTAGGAATAAGAGTATTTAATGCCTTATTTAAAACAGAGTTTACTCTACCGTTAGCGTATCTAAGAGGGAATGTCATATTATTATCAATCATATCTTTGACAAGCTTCTTCTTCTCTCTCAAGAACATTTTATTATATACATCTTCCTTAGCATATAACTCATTAGCATTAAAATTCAATAAAGCATTTGGAGACAGTCCGCCTTTCTTGTTTCCATTTAGGACAAACGAACCTCCCTTATTAACATGTACATTATCAATATTAGGGACTCCATTTCGATAAGACATATCACCGTATTCTCCTTTAGTAGTTACTGACAATATTGCTTGAAAGTCTTTAAATGTCATTTTATCTACTAAGTCAATAGGTTCCTTAGGCTGTAATTCTGTTAATATATAGTTATTAATTGCATCAATTTCCATATAATCTCCAGCCTGCAATGCCGCATCAGCTAATGCTTGTTGTTTAGCAACTTCTTCTGCCAATTTAGCATTATGTGCTTCTATTTTAGCATTCTCTGCATCCACTGCTGCTTGCTTACCAACTATGCTATTATAAGCATCTGTTAGTCCATTCTCTTGTAGTCTCTGCAAGAATGTATCAAGACTTCCTCTATATACATTTCTATAGTCATTAAGCACATTATTAAATGTGTTCTTATAGTAAGAACCAACAGTAGACCTAATAGCTTTGTTTAAATCGGAAATTGATGAATTAAGTAAGTCAATAGTAAACTCTTCTCCATTCTCGTCAACAAGTTTGATTCCGTCGGCAGTTAAGGTCCACATTACGAATGTTCCCTTATCAGAATATACAGTAGGTTGAACATTAATAGTCTTAGATTGTCCTTTGTCAACCTTCCTTAATAGATTAGCATAGAAGTCATATAATATTGAAGAATATCCAATCTCTGCTACAGAGAAACTAGTAGCACTCTTCTTAACTCCAGTTCTACTAACAACATCGGTTTTAATTGATGTACCTCTAAGCATACCTGGATTTAATCCAAATAATGTATTCTTTAAAGAAGAGTTCGGATTCTCTATAATGGTTCTTGTGACGTATCTTCTAGTCAATCCAGCTAAATTAGCAATCCTACTATTAGGAATATTATTACCTTCAGCGTTCTTAATAACAGATTTAAATATTTCTCCAGTTACTATTTGCTCTGCTGCTACTAAATCATTCAAAGTGTTAATTAAAGCACCATCAATAGCTTTTAATGAGTTAGATGACTTGTCGTAGTAGAATCTAGCTTCTGGACTATCCTCATCAACTTTATCAGTATAATATTTAAGGGTCTTAATAAATGAATACAGGTCTAGGTTGTCTGGATTGTTAGTCTCGAACTCATTATATACTGTATTTACAAATGCAGAACTATTAGCTAGAGACATTAAGTTCTCTGTTAGATATTTTAGATTGTCTGCTTCTTTTACATTCTTAAATGCCGCCAGTAAATCTATGTTGCCATTTAGGAATCTAGTATTAATGAAATCATCCATAAACTCTACTAAAGATACATATAGTCTCTCCTGTGGAGTTATAGTTTGAGGGTTATTCTCTTCATAGATTGCTTTTAGTGTAGTAAATGAAGGCTCTTTTAATATAGTATCTAATGAACCATATTTAACCTTATCAGAAGGACTTAACTCAAGTTTCTTTTGACCTTTACTACCAATAGCAGCCCTATTATATATAAGAGTAATAGTGTCGCCATTATAAGGTAATTTAAATGAGATGTCTCCCAGAGTAGCGTTATGTACTTCTACTCCCCACTTATCAAGTAATTCTTGTCTGTTGCCACGTAATTCATTACTAATATCAATATCATTCTCTCTCTGGATTTTACGTCTGTTGACATTAGTTTGTTTAATTTCCATAGAATCTAGGTCATTTGTGTCTTGATTCATGGCATACTGAATGTACTTAGCATTATTAGTTCTATCTACAACTCCAGATATTGAATCAAGCAAATCATAGGTGGTTATAGCTTTGGATTGCTTGTAATCGTTATTAATAATGTTATATAGAGAGTTAGCTCTACTATCATTATAGAACTTCTCATAAATAGATTTAAATACATTCAAATCATTTATTTGAAATATTCTAGAACCTCCCCCATTGTTAATAATTTCTTCAAGAATCCTCTTCAAGTAATAATTAGGAGCTGAATGGAAGTTAATAACTAATTCTTGCAGTCTATCTCCAAAGTATAGGAAGTTTGCTTCATCTTTAAGCTTATTCATTGAGTGCAAGAACTGTTTAAGTGTAAGGTAATTGTCCCTTATTTGCTCTCCAGTGGTAAAGTTAAGCACAGGAGTTTGCTCAATAAGTAACCTAGACACATTACCTATTTCAGATATTGCATCCACATTCTCATTGGTTCTCCAGGTTTTAACCATGTTAGAACCAGCTCTAAATTGATATTTATTAACTGATACAGGAATTTCTATTCCAATGTATCCCTTATTCTTAATCTCCATATTCTTTCCGAATAGATTCTTAAGAATAGTATCAAAATTACCATTCGACAGTACAGCCCAAGCATTAAACGCATCAATCAGCATTTGATTCTTATATAGGTCTCCGAACTTCTGCTTTCTTGAGACATATGCATTGTCTAGTTTAGACCTAGGCATATCCTTAAACAACTCATCAGCTAGTCTAAGAACTTTCTGCATACCTTCCACATCTGGAGTTCCATCTATGTAGATAGCATTAGGCATATTGAAATCTGTAATAATTCCATCTTCTTCATTAGTCATTTTAATATAATCGACCAAGCTCTTGAACATAGTATTCTTATATTTAGCAATATATATGTTCAAATCATCAGTAGTCTTAATTAATTTACCGTCAGTAAAATTAACTAAAGACGATTCAATTATATTATATCTGAATTGATTTAGCATGTACTCTTTTACTACTGTAGCAGAGCCATACGTATCATTCAGAGACGGAGTAAGTATTCTCTTCTCCGAGTTAGAAACCTCATTATTAATATTCTCTGGAACATCCGGAATAATAAGGTCCTTATCAGCTACTTCAATTGTAGTTGCTTCAGGAGAAAGTCCAAAATTCTGACCTAGAGGTTGTGCATATTCAGCTAACAGCTGTTCTTTCTGTGTATCTTTAAGTATTCTTGATGTTTTAATATAATCTTCAAAAACCTTAGAAAGCGAGACATACTCTGCCTCGCTTTCTAGGTTGAATAGGTTAGTACCTTTCAAGTTAGTAAAGAAATGCTGAACAAAGTCTGTAGTAGACAATGGTTCAGCCTTTCTAAACTTAAGTACTGTTCCTCTAAGGACACTTTCGGCATCAATCCTATGTAGTCCTATGTCAAAGTTAGTACATGCCATTATTCTTATATATTTAATTTACAGTTCTGACTATCAATTATTTGCTTATTATTAGCAAGACTGTTAATATATTCCATAACATCTAATATGTCAGGGTCGTCAAGTTGCTCATCAGTCAAGTAACTTTCGAAGTGATTGTCCACTAATCTTATCTTATCAAGAAGTGCATCAGCAGCTTCCGGAGTAAGAGAGGTAGCAGCTCTCAATTCTTGGATAACAGTCATGATTTCGGTCTCCCTAAGATTCTCATGGTCTCCAATGGTATCTTCGAATATCTTGAGTTTCTGTTCTCTATTAGGGTCAAATGGAACTTCATACATCACTGTATCAACTATATTAACTTCACTTCCAATAATGCTTCCTTTAATTGTTTGTCCACCTTGCAAATATACTGTAAAATCTTGTAAATTACCACTACTATAATCAACATTTTGAATACCCGTAGTATCAATCTCTCCGTCTTTAGTTTTGGGTAGTACAGACGGACTCTTAACATTTATTTCCTGTAATAGAGTATGTACCTTATTAATGACTGGCATGTTGTTAACATCAACAGTCATATCTAGATGAATTACAGGGTCGTTGTTAATTAATAGCTGTCTGTTATTTATGTCATTAGTAAGACTAGTATTTACCTTAGTTGCTACTCCTTTTAATATTTCATCTAATGCAATATCACCTTTCTCTAGATATTCATTGCGTGCATCATTAAGGATTTGGTCTATTGAGGTATAGCCAGTGAAAGCACTGGATACTCCATTAGCAATTAACGTAATGTTATTATCAAACTCTGACTGTCTGTTATGTGGAACTCCTTTATTAAATTGTCTCTCTGATAATACAGTAGGGTCAATGGTTATTTCAAAGTTAGGACTTTCTATAGCAGTATCAATATAGAATTGATTGTCATTATTTCTAGTTGGATAGAAATCAGAAGGTCTACTATCATGTGAAGTCGGAGTTCTAGGAGTATAATATATTCCATTTATAAATGGAGCATATGTAGTAGTTGCAGCTCCTTCTTTAATAGTTGGAGTGCCATGGAATATCACATTAAACATATTGTTTAGTACAGAGAAGTAGTTATCTCTACCTGCATCTCTAACTGCCCTAACTATATTAAATGATAACTCCTCTAACCTAGTTTCCTTCATTTTACCGTCTCTAGCCTTAGCTCGGAATACATAACTTTCATCTGATTTCTTACCAGCGGAGAATAGTTTGTAAACTGATGATAATAATCCAACCATTTTGAATGAACCACCCATTCCACCTATATTAGATGCTGCATGTTTATAAGTATTCTTACCGTCAGTCAATTCTATGGCTCCGTCGTCAGCTATTAACTGTGCTAAGATATTGTCCATATCTCTGCCGTTAGTAGCTATGGTGAAGTTCGGATTACCCGGTAATGAAATATACTCTTCTAATATACTAAATAGATTATCCAATATAGATAGTTGAGCTTGAGCTACTTTAGGGTCTATGTAAACACCGTATGTAAGAGTTCTAGGAACTTTACCGTTAGAGTCAAATGTTTGCCATTCATTTCTACTTAAATTTATAGGTCTTACTACCATACCAGGAGCATTAGTCTTGATAGCATCTGCGTATGTAAGTCTAAACATAAATCCATTATAAATAGAAGAATCCCAAGGAACTCTCTTCTGTCCATCCACAGTAGATTGGTCGATTAGTCTATTAAACTCATTAACTTCAGAAGTACCTCTAACATCATCAAGGTTATTAGCCTGTCTGTAAGTGTCATAAGCCTTAATGAAGTTCTTTAATCCAGACCTGTAATTCCACATACTTACTAGCATTCTAGCAGCAGTAGTATTACTTCCAAATGTTCCTAAATATTCCTTTACTTGATTCTTGTCTAATTTAGTTTTACCGTCATCAGCAGTATGAACTAAATCATTAAAAGACAGTCTAAAGTAATTATCAATAAAGGTTCCATTGGAATTAGCTACTATCATTCTTATAAGTGGTGGTACCGTCTTAGCTACTTCAGCTTGAGCATCCTTATCACTAAGACCTCTAGATTTAGCTTCATCTAGCGCGGCTTTACGCTTCTTCTGCATTCTTAGATACATCTCTGCAAGATTAGATTCGGTTACTTTCTCTCCGTCAATTTTAAGATGTTTGTTAGAAGTGGCAAATACTACACCCTTACCTCTTACAGACTTATCTACCATAGCTACTCCACCATGTCCTGCATAAAGATACATCGGACTAATAATGGCATTAGGAAATGCTTCTCTAACCTTATCCAAGTTCCAAGTTTGGTCTGGAACTTTCTTAAGTCTAGTCGCAGCAGAGAATGATATATCACTTTCATCAATTCCAAGATATTTAACAGTACTAGGATTATCTAAGATTTCCTTCTGCATATTCTTATACCACTTCTTGTACTTATTAATTCTAGCAGCAATATCAGCATCTTTGCCGTTACTATTGTTCCATTTCTGCCAAGTGTCAGGATTGGTTAATTTACCTATAGTGAATTGTAAATCATTACCTTTCTCCATAGGTATTCTATATACTATATTGAACGCAACAGGTTCTACTTTAGTAGAGTCATAACCCTGTTTGTCTCTAGCTTTATCAGTGCCTTCTTCGTTAGTATCATCTTTCCTGATTTCTAGATTGAACGTACCATTATTCCAAACTTCTGCACCCAATCCAGCTAAGTATTTATAACCATTGTCGCTTAGTTTCTGAATGAAGTCAGCATCAAACTTCTCGCCAAATGTCAAGTAGTTTCTAACGTCTACTAACATATCCTTGGCAGGTTGTAATGTATTAGTATCGTACTCTACATTACTTCTAGTGAAGACATTCAAATCATCAACTACATCATTCCTTACCACTCTAGTAAATTTACCATCGGAAGTTTCTGCCATACCGTATCTCATGTACCAACCGTATGCTCTAATTCCAGAAAGAGGTTCACTTAGTAATGATTCATCTATAACAGATTCTTCTCCTTTGCCCTCTATATCTGCTAAGAACTCATTTTCAAGCTCATTAGTGCCAGTCATAGTTCTGCTAGGCGGTATAAATGTAGGAGCTTGTACCTCCTTAGGTTTCTCTTCAGTTGTAGGAGTAGGCTCTGGTATATCAGTAGATTTTACTGGCTCCGGAGCTTCTTCTGGATTAACTGGAGCAGGTTCAGGCATAGGTGGCTCCTGTGCTTTCCTAGAAGGAGTATATCCCTCTAATTCGGCATCAAATGCAGCCATTCTAATTACCTTGAATCTATCTATCACAGCAGAAGGGTCAGAAGTAGTAGATGTATATTCATCTTGACGTAAATTAGCTTCTTTGATAATAGTTCCCATGTTGCTATTAATAAAGTAAGCTCCGTCCTTAGAACGAGACATCATAGTATAAAATGACTTCATATAATCAATAAGTCCAGAGACTGTATTTGTATTATACTTACTGAAGTTTACATCAATTATAGCATGTTTAAACTCAGAACCTTGAACTGATTTAGGAGTACGCATAATAATCCTATTATCTGCCATATTAGTTAGCATTTTGTAAGTAGGAGTATTCTCATCATCATACACATATCCGACTTCTCCGTCCCTTTCTAGTATTTGTCTAACATCGTCCTCGGTAATAGCAGTGACAAATTTACTTCCATTAAGGATATTGTCTTCGTCCTGATAATAATGTAGCTCCATCATGTTACTTATTGTGTCTTTGACATTATTAACAGCATTAGCTTGACTTTCAGAATCAGCCATTTGTTCTGGAGTAAATGTCAACACACTCAAAGCCGCATTTACCGTAGTATTATTATCATTCTGTTGAGTATTAGTAATACGTAAGCTAATATCCAGCTTAGGAGTTCTGACCATTAAAGATTCAGATGACTTAACGTTATAGACACTGATAGTAGGATTCTCATATCCATTCTGATTTAAGTCTCCTAGTGGAACAATAGTTACATTGTTCTTATGTGCCCAATTAGACAAATGTTGCATATAAAGGCTATTTACCCAAGTAGCCTCATCAATAAATACAAGCCTCGGAGTTTGTACGTCGTTATACTCTATATCTTCATTGATAATGGCAGCTCTATAAGATTCCATTACTGTTCCACCAGGCGATGTAATGGGGCCAAGTTCTTCTATTGTGAACTGCTTAGACTCCTTATTATTATGTAATATGTCATTAGACAGCTCTGCATAGTTAGATTCTCCTAATACATGACTCATCAAGTCCTCAACGGTAAATGCTTTACCATCACTTCCCAAAGAATTGACAAGATTGTCAACTTGTTGTTTAGTTGGTCCCACTTTCCATATCTCTGCATCAGGATAGTACTTCTTAACAATGTTCTGAATTAACTTAGCAATAACAGCTGTTTTACCAGCACCACCAATACCGTCTACCATTACAGTATTCCAGTATCGTATTAACTCACTACCATAAGTTCCTTTAGGAGTATCTATATTATTAACAGCAGCATTCATTATATCCGGATTAACTGCCATAGCTGTAGCCAAATATGCAGCATATTCTTGTGAATATAAAGGGGCATAATTAGCATCTGTCTCAACAAGGGATTCTCTTAAGTAATAATCAAAATCTGACTTCTTAAAAGCTATCATTGCATGTAATAGCATATAAACATCATAATCCTCTAAAGATTTAGTCTCCGGGCTAAATTTGGTGTTTCTTTGCTCTACCAAATTATTAATGTTGAATTGATTTCTTACATCAGAGAATAGGTCCTTCAATATAACTTGTGGAGAATCTCCAGTAGTTTGCACTATCTCCTGGAAGTTGTCATACAGTTTGTTCTGCAATGAACTAAGTTCCTTAGAGATAAGCGGATTGTCATAGCTAACATTGTCAATATCATCAAGAGTAGGGGTTGGCATAGTATCTATATCTTTAAATAGCTGCATGCCTTTATACTTAAGTTCTTTTAGGAACTGGTATCTATCCTTACCCTTTAATATATTAGCTGTCAATTTAGATATTTGTTGACCTGTTCTACCATGTTTGCTGAACTGATTAACAGCATTCATTCTGGACAACTCTTTCAAGAATGTAAGTTGCCTAGTTATTAATGCCAACTCCTCTTTCATGATTGCAGCTATATCACCTCTAATAATCCCATATTTCTCTTCCTTTGGGAAGTAGGTTTCTAAGAAGTAATTCATAGTAGCATTGTGTCCAAATGGATTATTGATGTCTAAATCAGTAGTAGAACTGGCATCAATAACAGCACTAAGCATGTCTATGATTTTGAATGCTTGGTCTATTTCCTTCTCCTTATTACCGTCCAATACGTAGTCAGATACAGAAGGGGCGTTCTCTAGTCTTCTATTCTCATCTCTTAGTAAGTCAAAGATAGTGAGTTTGCTTCCATATACAGTATTAGTAAGTTGGTCAAGGAAATCATATACTGGACTAGTTTTGATTTGTAAAACATCCTTCCTTAATTGAGCTATAGTAGCATTAGTAGGATTAGACATTACAAGACTTTCCATATCCTTAGCTGCTTGTACAAATGTCTTCTCGAAATTATTTATTCTCTCTTCGACTTTCTCCATTACTACAGGAGCGTCTTCCGAAGGGTACACGTCCCCATTGTTGTCCATGAAGTCTAAAGTGTCATAAACAAGTCTCTTTCTATGTACATCAGAATGAAGAATATTATGAATATTGTCTATAACAGTATCCAAATTATTACCGTCTATGTCTTTTAATGTTTCTAATAAGGCATCATATATAGGATGTGGTATTCTGTTCCCGTCTATATCTAAAACTGGTACATCATTTGCAATAGCTTTTAACACTACATCAAATGCTGCTTCATTAGAGATTTTGTCTCCAAGTACACTTAATAGAATCTCCTTGGTATCAGCATCCATAAATCCAAACTGCATAGCTTGTTGTATTACAGCTTGCACTCTTCCGATTACTTCTAGATTCTGAACTTCAATAGCTTGTCTCCTTAAGTCTGCATCAACTTCAGATTCGCCTTCAATAGGAGAGAATCTTTCTCTTACGAACTTCTTGTTTAGTACTGGTCTAATATTCTTGTCTCTTCCTAATTTAGAAATAAGTACCTGTTCAGCATCAGCACCTTCTGGCACATCTAACTTGTCAACAGTGGCTCTTAAATCGATTAGATTATTATATGCCCATGCTTTGAACTTATAATAATCATCGTAAGTTACTGTGCCTTCTTCAAGTTTAGTAGAGAAATCTTTATTAAGCTTCTTAAATATACCATAGGCTGTATCAAGAGCTTGCATCTTGTCTTGCTGTTTATAAGATGCATAATCAGACTCGTAACCTTTAACTTGTTCAGGAGCCATATCTTGGAATCTTTGTCCTGATTTAAACTCAACAAAATCCCTAAATGTTGGTGCATAGAAGAATGCATTTACACTATTATCAATAGCGAACAGCATTTGACCAGTATAGTATTCAGAGAATGTTCCGTCTAGGAATTTCTGTTTCTTCAAATCAAGGTCAGCCTTCTCTTGTCTTAGCCTTTGTAAGTCGTCAGCATAAGTAGTACTCTTCTTACTTTCTGTTCCAGTGTCTTGTGTATTAGACTCTAATGCGGCTATCTTTCTACGAACTTCTACAATGTCGGAAACTAAACTATTAAAATCTTGAAGCATTTTGCCATTATATCCATTCTCTATAGCTCTACCGAACTTCTGCCCATCTGATACTTCAAAGCTAGCTAGAGCTTTCATCCTAATGTCCCCCATTACCATTTTGTCAAGGAGCTGTTCATCAGAGAAGTTTAATCCCTCTTGATTAATAACAGCGTCAAGATGCTGTAGGTAATTCTTAGTCATGGTATAGACTGCTTCGTTTTGATTGTCACTAGGAGTAGTAGGAGAGGTCCATATTGTGCCTTGGTCTGTGTCTTCTGTCTTAGTAGCAGATAGATTCTTATTACCAAGCTTGCCCTTTCTCCGCATGTCATTTAATTCTTCCATTAACTCGCTAGTTCTGCCATTTCTAATAAGGTAGATAAGTTCTTGGTTAGTTTGTTCATTAGTGGCCTTCCTATTCTGTGCAATATCTACACCATAGAAGATAGCACCACCAAGAGCTCCTCCGAAGAAGTTCATACCATATCTTTCGGCTGCATTCTCCCAAGCATCAAGTTTCTGTTTACTCTTAGTGTAACCCATTTCTTGAGCCCAGTTAAATGTAGCTTTCGATAGGTCAACTACTAATTCTTCAGACATTTCTTCCAGACCTTCACCTATAGCCTTACCTATGAATCCTGTAGTATGATTTCTGATGTCAGACCAATAATTAGAAGAATATTGTTTAGCAGTATTAAACATTTTAGCCAGCTTGTTAGGCTTAGGCATGTTACTAGTAGCAAGTTGGCCCAGCCCCTTATTAATTTCTCCAGTTACTTGTGAGATAGCCTTTCTGTAAGTGAGAGCGTCTCCTTTAAGTTCTGGGAAGAATAATTCACCAAGTCCAGTTCTATCAACTGCATACATGCCAGCTACTGCTCCCCATGCTATAGCTGCTGCTTCTGCTCTATCAGCTCCTTGCTCTATAGCATCTTCAAAAGTCTCAAGACCTTGCATCATAGCCATATAACCTAGAGCTGTATTAGCTGCCATTCTGTTATTTCTTTTAAGAATAGTCTCAAACGCTTTTGTACCTTTAAGCCTATTCATCTCATACAAGCTGCCTATGGCTCCTTTATATTTATCAGGATTAGAAGCCAGTAATCTAGTTGATTCCAAATCAGCAGCTTGCATTGCAGCTTTGTACTTCTTATCTGTACCTAGTAATGCATTCATGCCTTTGAAGATAGTTCTTTGCTGTCCCCACTGTAATGCCACGTCGGTTACTAAATCAAAGAAATTCTCTGCTGACATCAATTTACCTTGAGAGTATTCTGATTTAGAGCCTTTAAATGTCCTACCTATACCTTGTATTAGGTTAGCTGTAGGAGTGTCTTCATTTAATCCTAGAGTAGATTTATAAATAGTAGGTAATATATCCATTAACTGGGCACCAATCATAGCTCCTCCATATACCAAATTCACATAAGGTACAAATAAAGGTGCTAGTGAAGTCACTGTCTTCATAACAGTACCAGTAACAGACTTATCAAGTCCGTCAGAATCAAAGAAGTCATATTTATTAGCAGCAGAACCGTCTACTGTGAAACTGTCAAACATAGATTTAAACTTACGACCATAAGCTTCTCTTCCGGCTAGTGTCTCATAGTAGTAGGTTCCTTCGTCATTGTATTTAAGGTCACCTTTACTATGCTTAACTATTCTGCCAGAGTATGGGTCTTTATGCTCTCCGTCTGAATCCCATTGGGCAAGTACTAAAGGTTCTGAAAGTGATTTCAAGAAACCTAATGGGCTGCCAAATAGAACATTATCATTAGGAGTATAGTCTTCATACTTACCAGTTTCGTAGTTAAATACCTTCTGTGTTTGTGCTAGTTCTGATGCTGTCCATTCTCTATTATCTGTGCGTCCTATTTGTGACACACCAGTCTTCAATCTATCAGGATTAAGTACCCTTCTAACATTAAAATTAATAGGTTTATCCTCTGCATCATTAGGTTTTAATTGAGAATATGGGTCCCAATCAACGTCCTCCATGATTGTATCCTCGAATTGGTCATTGGCAAACTTTTGATAAGTAAATGCAGCACTATCATACTTTTGGTTAAATGCTACTTCATTAAACTTACCATTCTCATCCTTAAACATTTCTTGGACAAACTTACTATTCCTGTAAGTATTCTTATCTAGTAATCCAGTATTATCAGCTGTTAATCCCACATCTCTAAAATTGTCCATAGTAAATGAAGGATTCTCTAATTGAGCTACAAACCAATCATTAGGTTTCTTTATATCATTCATATCAATTATTTAATATTTTAGATGTACTTGGAGTCATAAATGAGTCTAATTTAGCTGCTCTAGCTGCCCTTCCCTTTAGGATTGTCATATCTCCCCAGTCAGCAGGTACAGTAGGATTCTCGCCAGCGACGTTAAGAGCTAATCCAGCACTCTCTCTTAGTGGCATATAAGCAACTGTTCTATATATGTCATCATAAGGTTTCATTCCAAGTGTTCCTTTAAATAAGTTCTCTATATCATCAGGGTCAACATTAGGCATACTTCTGATATTAGTCATATAACCTTCCCCTGCCCTATCTACATCAATTGCACCTTTCTTGCTGCCAAACCATGGGTCTTCCCCGCTAGCATATACGTTAGTCATTAAGAAAGGACGGAATTTAGATTTGTCCCAAACTAGTCTTCCGTTAGCATCTTGCACCATATATCCTTCTAAGTCATGCTTCATAAGTATGCTCTGCACTTCATCAGCACTTATATTAGCTCCTCTGGATTCTATTTCTTTTTGAGCTTCGATGAATCTAGGCATAAGTTCAAAGTCTGGAGCTATACTGCCGTTTTGGTCATATGTGTATGGTAGAACTGCCCTTGCAAGTTGAGTTCCGTCATACAGCACCTGCCCAAATTTAGAAGAATCAACTTTCTGATTGCCTAAATGAATGCTATTGCTGTCAACAATACCTCCAATTCCAGACATTAGTAATGACTCTAATGAGCCTTTAGCAACTAAGTTACCGTCTTGTCCTTGTGGTGTACCATAAAATACAGCATCCGCTTCCATTTGGTAACCTTGTCCGGGATTAAGTATGTATTTACCAGCATCTCCATTCTCCCCCATGTAATAAGACATAATAGGTTTAATCTGCATAGTCTTATTAGATTTAGAGCCAGATTCAGATGCTCCCTCTGTGGCATTCTTATCATAATCTACTTTAATAGAATAGTCAGAATCAATTCCAGATGAAATCATACCAGCCAGTAATTCATATGCACCTTTAGTAGGGTCCAATCCAGACAATGCAGCCTTACCTCTTAGTAAAGCCTTAGCATTATTAGGCATGGTAGACAGCAAGTAAGTAAGAGCTACTTTAGCCTTCTTTGATTGGTCAGTATTACTTTCTGTAATTTTATACACTCCGTCCTGTCCAGCAGCTAGTAATTCGTCTATCCCCTCCTTTATATCTTTACCTTTCTTAGTTTTAAAGAACTCTTTAGAAGTGCTATCCTTACCTATTTTACCAATGAGGTCCCATACTGTCTTATTAATACTATCCATGCTGACTCCATTAGCAATTACAGTTGATATATTATTAGCATACGGCAATTTATTAGCTCGTAGGTCAGCCAGGTCTGCATTAGTAAGAACTCTATCACCTTGCTCTAGAGTTGCTTTAGTAGTAATTCCGTCCTCTCCCATTACATAATATCTGCCGTCAGTAGTAATTGCCATTTCACCAAAGGAGCCGTTCTTCTGTGACTCTGCTATAGCATCTTTTAGTTGAGTTTTGCCCTCTCTAAGTCTTGCCATTAGTTGAAGAGTTCTTCTATAAGCTGTGGCAGTTTGATTTGGATTGAATGGGTTGTTCTGACTACTGAATAGATTACCTATCTCTTCTGCTACAGCGTCAGTGTCACTAATAAGTCCTTCCTTATATAAAGCAGTTATTAATGACTTATCTATTCCTCCAATCGTATTCTTATCTGCTTCTGCATTGCTACTCATAGCACCTTCCATATAAGGAGCTGTAGGTTGAGGTTGTGGTACGTTAGTATAGCTAACAAAGGCGGGAATACCCCCGCCCTGTAGCTTCTGTATTTTATTTATTATTTCCATGACATTCCTTTCTTAATTAGTTCAGAAGTTAATGAAGACATATGTTTAATCATATCAGCATGTTGCTTCTTCGCTGCCATTATGTCTTTATGGAATTGCTTATTATCTGCTAGCATTCTTCTGTTGAAATCCTTAGCTCTTTGAATTATAATCCTTTCCTGGGCTGTCAACCTTCCACCCTTAGCATAAGTATATGGGGTATTAGGAGAAGGAGTAGTTCTTTGGAACATCCAAGGCATTCCAACATTGTTTCTAGAATAATTAAGCATATCTGTATTGTACTGTCTTAATAGTTGCTGCTGTTTAGCTGTATCCCCAGCTTGAACTGCTGCATCATATTGTGGCTGCATTGTAGATAGTAACCCCTGCCTATAAGATTCAGCATCGTATTGTTTACGAGCTGCTCTATTCTGTCTGAATTGATTTTCAATGCCAGATAGGTAAGGATTAATAACTTGCTGATAATTAGCTGTAGTCTTAGCAGAATCAATTTGCGCCTTAGCAGCATCAATTTGTAGCATTGAAGCTCTATTTCTATTGGCAACATCAGTTCTTCTAGCTTTAGCAGCATCCGACTCTTGTTGAGCCATCATTCTTGTCTTATAGAACATATCAGCATCAGCCATATCTCCTTGGAATCTTATATCACCAGCTTTGTTCTGTGCTTCTAATTCTCCAGCAAGCTGAAGCAATGCATCAGAAGTTCTAGGTCTAGCGGCAAGAGATGTCAAATTAGAAGCTTGCCTATCAGCAGATGCTTTAGCAAAGTAGTTACCAGTAATGGGTACAGTGTTCTCATATGTATCTATTAGCAATGGTTTTAGTCCAGCTTTGTACTGTTCAGCTGCCTTGTTATTAGTTGCCAATCCTCCAACCATTCTACCTAATGCTATCACATCCTCTGGCAATACACTAAAACCTCCTAAACCTTTCTTTTCACCTCCAGCTGCTCCGCGTACAGTACCGTCTCCGGCAGCTTTCTGTGACCTTTCGGCATCTCTAATTTGCTTCTTAGTAGGATTACTACCCATAGCTGGAACTGGAGATTCTAGTTTAGTTGGCATAGTTGGTTGTGGATTTCCACTAGTAATACCTGCTGCCTTAGCTTTAGGCATAAAGTTTAACATTCCAGTATTTAAGTTCTTAATAACATCAATATTATCATTAACTCCGGCTCTAACTTTAGCTAAATTGTCAGCACTAATATTGTTAGTTCCTAAATGTCTTAACCAAGTTTGGTCTCCTGCATATCCGTCAGCAGTCCATTGAGTACCCTTGTCAGAACTTCCACCTCTACCTGTTATTCTACCAGATTTAACCAGACTAGCCATAGTTCCAGTATTCACTTTAGTATTAGTATTAAAGTTAGTCTGATAGTTAGCTACGTTCTGATTATAAGATAATCTAGAAGCTCCAGGCTTAGTAGCAGTAAATCCAAGATTACTGTAATCTCTTTGCATATTATTATATGTACTAGCATTTGCTGGGTTAATCATGCCTAATGTGTCATTGTAACCAGCACTTCCTAAGACGTCCGTGTTCCAATTCAAATCATTAGCAGATTGTACATTACGTATAGCTTTACCTCCTTGATATTTAGGAATTAACACTCCTCCGTTAGCTTTCTTAGTAACTCTATCATCTTTAGACTTCTTCTTAGTCTTAGGTTTAGATTGCTTCTTAGGAAGTTCTCTTTTAACATGAGCAGTACTACGTTTGGGCGGATTAACTAATTCCCACAAGTATCTTGCGTTCTCATCTTTAATAGTGTTAGCCGTGGGAGTCACAGTAATTTCAGTCGGAGTTGGTGGAGCGTATATGTTTCTTCTAGGAGTCATATCCTCATATCCAAAATCCTTTTTATTCTTAACTGCTTCATCCCATACTTTATTGTACTCACGTTCAGCTACTGGTTGGAATACTTCTCTGTAAGTCCTTTCCTTATTAGCTCTGGCTGCTCCAGCTAATGGTTGTTTAGGTGAAGGTTGATTAGTAGCCCATGCAGTCAAAGCTTCATTTCTAGCTTTTTGAGCTTCTCTAGCTTCAGCCTGCTTATTAAGTCTTTCATTCCTAATAGCTTCATTACGTCTGTTTCTATCTCCTGTGGCTCTAGTTTGTGCCAGCTTGTTTGGGTCAGTAATGTCTACAACTTGTCTTGACTTACCATCTCCCATGTAAAATACCCTGTTAGACGGAGTTACTTGATTAGGGGCAGGTAATGCTAACAGCTCTGAAGGCTTAGCTTGACCTTTATTAAGATTTCTGTATTTGAAAGAGTTGTACCATTGAGCTGGCTTATCAAGGCCAGGAATAGATATAACTCCAGTTTGCATTCTTTTAACTATTCCTTTCTCTGAATTTGAATAGACTAGAGGCACTTCAATATCACCTTTAGTAGTACTAACTATTTTAGTTTTGTTGAAGTTATATTCTGGTCTTACTACAGAATTGGGCAAACTGGTTATAAACGGATTGTGCCATGAGAAATTAACCTGACGACCTAATCTATCATCACTCTTAGTAATTTTCTGGAAAGCCGCCTGTTGGTCTTTGAGTTTACCATGACTAGCTATCTCGTCCAACTGTGCTCCGGTAACAGTGTATTCTTTACCAGTAGCGCTAGTTATTACATGATTTCCAGTAGCAGCGGCATTTCTAAGTTGTCTAGATTGTATTTGGCGTTTAACTCCTTTACCACCCCCAACTACAACTTTTATTAATTCAGCTAAGTTTCTATAATCATCTACAGAAAGGTCTTTTGGGTTAGTGGCTAGCTTTCTAGCCGATTCTATACCAGGGCCTGTATAGTTTATTGCAGCTGCTGCCGATAATAGTCTTGGAGTCCATTTTATGAGATTTTTGACTACCTTACTGCCTTTAGCCGCTGCGCCTAGTCCGGGAATTAATCCAACTGTATCTAAACCTAAATTCATAGCTAAACGTCCTGCATCTCCCCAGTCAAGACCATCTTGGCCCCAATCAGCTCCAAAATTGGCTAGTGTTCCAGCATAACCTACTACCCCAGCTCCAGGTATCATGGATATTAAATCAGCACCTATAGCCCCAAGCCTTGCATAATCAGAAGCAGTGAATCCAGTATCTGCTGGCTTCCTACTATCATTGACAGCTTGTTGTGGAGATTTACCAGATGCTACAGATTGTTCTACTTTAGCTTCCTTGTCAGCTTGACGTTTAGCGTCTCTCTCCTTAATAGCTTTAAGTATTTCAGCGTTAGCAGCTTCCCTATTAAACCCTATACTTCCTCCCTGTTGGAAATATGAACCTCCCCGCTTTGGTACTCTAGGAGCAACTCTAGGTTTTGAACTATCAGTAGGATTCTCATAATGAGCATAGGCTATCTGTTGCAACGCAGGTATATCTAGCATAGATACTTCCTTGTACTGTTTAGTTTCAGGATTATATGCTATACTAGTATAATTATTGAAATCATATGTAGTGGGCACTGCTACAAAGCCATCGCCTATGTCTGGGAACTGTGACCTCATGACACTCAAGGCAGCATCCATATTATTAACTATATGCTGTCCGTTGTCTGGTCTAAATGAGGTTCTTCCTAATACATTGGTAAAATAATTTGCCATATCTGGTTGACCTTTCAAGTAATCCAGTAAATTGCCAATATTGTAATTAGGATTAACATTGCCGAAATGTCCTGACATGGAAGATTTAAACGGATTATTCTTTCTATAATCCTCAAAGTATTTCTTAGTAGCTTCAGTCTTCAGTTCAGCCTTATTAGTATCTATTATTTCTTTCTCCTTATTAGCTTGGTCTCTTAGACCTTTCTCTACATAGGCGTTAATTGCTTCGTTTCCTAATATTCCTTTACTTTTGGCATCTGCTATTAAGGACTCCCTGTAAGCATCTATCAAGTTTACATCACTACCTCCTTTAGAGACTTCATCATTTAGATAAGCGCCTAAATCTCCATAGCCCATAGCGGCAGAGAATTTTAGGTCTTCAGGGTCATATTTATTGTCTTCTAGAGCTTTTAATAGATTAGAGCTTCTCTCTATCCAATTCTCTCTAGTTCCGAATACATCTTTGTTATATTCTGCTTCTGGATTATTAATGAAATCATTATGACTAGATTGTATTGCTTGTCTTAGTAATCCTAAGCGGTCTTGTGAATTAAACTTCCTCCATAGACTATCATCCCAGTTTCCTCCCATAGCTATATTAGCTAGTCTTTGTTTAAATGAAATTGGAGCTGCCTTAGTTTGAGGTTTCTCTTCAACCTGTGCCTTATAAGGACTCATACCTTTAATATAGCTTAATGCATAATCACCAACTCTGTTGAATGCATTATTCTCTGTATTCTTAGTACCTAATCCTAGAAATTTCTTGTCATATTTACCAGTACTACTCATTTGCCCAGAAGCATCTGTAAAGGTTCCGTCTCCATTCATAGTCACAGTCCCGGACTTAAGACCCTCTATGAATTGACCAGCAGCCTTTCTGAATTGGTCAGCTTTGTCCCCTTTTAGTCCGTTATTCTGTATATAGGTGTCAATGTTTCTATATAAGCCAGATACTAAATCTGATTTGTTATATTTGTTAACATCTTTCCACTCAAACAGCTCTGGTTCTTGTGAGGACTTGCCACCAGTTTGATACTTTCTTATTGCTTGTGACATATCGTATTATAAACTAAGAAAGGGACATATACTGTTTGATATATGCCCCTTTCTAACTTGTTAAATGATTATCTAACTCTTCTAAGTTTAGAACCATTTCTTGCAAAGGTTGGTTCCTCTTGAGGAGCTTCTCCAGGTCCCATACCTCCCTGTGCTGCCGACATAAGAGTCTGACATACAGCTAGAGCTGCTTCGCAGTTACCTGTTTGCACTGCCTGTGCTGCCACTTGAAGAATCTGTTCCATAGGATTACCTGCTTGTGCTCCTTCCGGTGCTCCGCCTTCCATTGGTGCTCCTTCAGCAGGTGCGCCTCCTGCTGCGGGGTCTTGTGGTACAGGAGCTGCACCACCTTGTTGCATAAATCTAGCTACTTTACTTTGAATTTTCATAATTATGTTAATTTAAAGATTGAATTGTGTTTATTATCTCTTGCAAGTCATTATTCTTATAGTTATACCTTAAAACATATAACTTACAGTTATTAGCTTTACATTTCTCTAGTTTGTGACTGTCTCTTTCAACAGTTTTATTATATCCAATTACTCCTCCAAACTTAGCCATAGGTTTATAATGCTGCTCTCCATTATATTCTATAGCAATATTATATTTAGGTATGTAGATGTCAAATCTTTGCTTACCTAGCCAATCCGGACTATATTCATATAATATTTCCAAATTTGGAAGCTCGTTACACAACCTGTTATATAGATTATATTGTGACTTATATAAACATTTCGGACATCCTCTGCCTGATAGGTGTGAGTGAGGAGTCTGGTAGAACTCACCATGAATAGGGCATACTATACAGACATTGACTCTATTAGTAACATATGTAACTTTAGAGTAGTCATATTTATAATTATGTACTTTATTAGCTTTCTCTATAAACTTATCAGTACTATTTCTGCATTTCTTTCCTACAAGTGCTCTAGCACATTTTGGACATCCATGCCCGTTGAACAAATGAAGCGGTTTAGCTTCAAACTCATGAGAGCATACGTTGCATTTAACTTTAACTTTGGTTTTAGCATCTATATATTTAACTTTAGATATGTCTAATTTATCACCGAATGTGTTTGTCAGCCTAGTTATGACTTCTTCTTGTGTTAAGTACCTACCCATAACATTGTATTTGACTACAAATTTAGTGACTAAATTAGACATATCAAAGCTAACCGTTACTATTGTTATTTACATCAATGTAGATAGTAATTATATTAAAATACTATGGTTACTATTCAGGAGCCTCCACATATTCAGGCTCACGTTCATCTTGCTGTTTTAAATAGGTAAACATCTTCTTCCCGAGTGCCTTATAATCTCTATCTGCCTTAGATTTATCTGCTCTCTTAGCCATACGAATAAGAGTTTTAGTATTCTTTCTACTAAAGATTCTCTCTCCTCCATTTAATTCCATTTGAGTGGAACCATCAGGAGCTATAACCTTCATAGTTGGTACCTCGTCATCATCGTCTATGTCAAGCTCATCTCCTTCCTTAATTCCAGAACCTTGGTTTACTTCTAATACAAATTGCACATCGTCTTCTTCAGCAATAGTTTCATTGTGCGGTTGTCCCTTATAAACTGATATTACTTCAAAATCTTCATCAATAAATATTATATCAAGTGGAATGTCAGTATCTTGCATCCAGAAACCAACTGTTTGAGGTTCATCATATATGAACAGCATACCTTCATCTTCAGCAAGCTCTTTCTTGCCTTGCAATCCTTTGGTCTTCTCCTCATCTGTTTGAGCTACCTCTACATTATACTTCTTATCGCCAATTTCTATTCTCATTCTACTACCTCCATTAGACCTGTATTGTCAACAGTGTTATTAATAATTTCATGTGCAAGTAATTTGCCAGCTTCTATAGCCGCGTCATCGCTTCCGTCCTTCATAAGTTCTTCTAGTTTCTTAGTGACTTCTAACCTGAAGATGATTTCATTACGCTCAATTTCAGCATGTTGCTTCAATTTACCACCTTCCTCTTCCGTTACTACAGGTATTCCTTTACTAGTTACTTGTTCATACTCTGGACTAATATCCTCCAAATGATGCTTGTGTGCATGTAATGCTCCGTCTGGAATTACATTGACTGTACCTCCCTCTGCGAACTTCTTTGGAACATATTTATAATAATCTCCAGACATATCTAAATCATAAGCGTTTCTGAACTTTATTGCTTCTGGGTCTTTAGAATTATACCACTCTAATTCATATTTAAGAGTTGGATGATTCTTAGCCTTCATAAATTCATAGATACCTGTTTTAGGATTTAGATAGACAGAGTTTAGGTGATTCTTCCCATTCCTTAAATCTTCTACACTAGATGTTCTCCAGGCCTCTAATTCCTCCTTAGGAGCTAACTCAAAGGCCCTTCTAAGATTATATGAAGTAGTATCGTTTCTATCAGAAGGAACAGTTTCATACCAAGACTCAAATGTTATCTTAGGAGCCGCTCCTGTAATTCCGTCTACCTTACCTCCCTTTTGAAGCTTATTAACTTCTCTAGCTTTATTAAGAACTTCTCTAGCCCATTGTGATTCAGCATCTAGTATCTTCATTCCGTTTCTACCAACTGCCATATTTCTATAACCTCCACTAAGTGCTAGTTCGTTTCTAAGACCAATTCCACTATAATTAGAAGCTGCAAATGCATCTTGTGCTTCTTGATTAATATCAGATACCAAATTCTGCTGCCGTTTAGCTTCTGCTATTTGTGCATTAGCTTTACGTCTAGCCTTACCACTGAAGGCTCCGTACTTCTTACCACTTTTGGTGAGAGCATCATCTACCTTAGCCATTGAACCTCCATAAGCTGAACCTTGCTGTTCCCAGGTTTCGTTATCTTTATAAATAGTATCAGCCTTCTTAGCTCCGAAAGCATTTACTAACCCCATTGGAGTTAACTTCATAAATTTACTATCAAGAATCTTATCAGTAGTAGTCATTTGGTCGGTTCCTACTCCTAAAGCTGTAAGTCCATCTGACAACATACCACCAATCTTCATTGCCCCTCCAACGATAGTTCCTACTCCAGGTGCACTAGAAATCATATTAGCTGCTGCATCATATCCCTGATTTAAGCCAGTAGTAAGTGCTGATTGCTCCTTCTTCGGAATAAAACTGTCAATCATATCAGCATAGCCTCCTGCCTTAGACATGGTGTTACCGATATTTGCTTTACTAAACAGCCCTCCACCAGGTTTAACAGTACTTCCAGCAGTTCCAGTTGCCATATTAGCAGCTGATTTAGATAATCCATTGACAGCTTTATTAGTATTAGCATTCATTAGTAATGCCTTAGAAGCCATGTCACCACTAGCCGCACCAGCTTGTAATAAAGGATTATTGGCGGGAGAGAATTTATCGAAGTTAGCGGATTGTAATCCAGTCATTGCTGTATAGAGGTCGCTACTAGACTGTAGGGGAGTTATACTCCCCATACCTTGTCTTAATAGCGAATTTCCCCATTGGAATTTCATAATTTTACGCATAACTTATTGTATATAATGTCTTTAATGCTGTTATTATTGCTAACTCTTCGCCAGTATATCTTACTCTAATCTTGATGTATTTGTCTCTAAGTCTTGCTTCCTTCCTACCACTCCACCAATCGGATGTGTCTATATCTTCAGGTCCATATCCTAAGTCTCTTAAATCTTGAGGCATATAGTCTTCCACAGGAGTTTCTGAAGTTATATCAAATCCTTTTAAGTCGTTTGGTATAGGAGAATTACCTACAGAGATAGGAACCTTATCTATAGTTTCCTTAGTAAGTTTTGCTGTATTCCATGCTGGCTCGTTTCGCTGTACAAAGATAATAGGATTAATTTGAATATTCCAAACATCTCCTTGATAATTCATATTTCCTCTTAATCTTCCAATTCTTGGGTCTTTAATATCAGCAGCCTTAGCATGAGTCCAGACTCTAAACTCATCTAGCTTCTCATTATAAACTATTTCAGAACCTGACAGATTAACATAATCCTTATTAGGAGCAGTCTTACCTTTGTAGTAATCCTCAATCTCATTAAACGTATCTACTCTAGCATAGTATAATGGGAACATTGTAGATTTCACTTTCTGTCCCGTAGGTTTCCAGTTTCTAAGAATGTCTCTTTGCTTACCCCTTAGGTCTAAGAAATTCCTGTTGTACAGTATATCAGAACCATTATATTGATAGAAGTCTTTAGTAGCTTCTTGTCTTATATACATGTTCTTCTTGTCCTCATGGAACTCATAACTTTCACCTACTACTTCATAATGGAATGAGTCCGGAACAGCCTTGTTACTTACAATTTGCAAGTTCTCGAATATCTTATGTGTAGCTGGGTTATCAACTACTACAAATTCATACTCAAATGGATGTTGCTTACCATACCAATAACATGGTTTAATCTTGTCCTTAATATCAATGATTCCAGACTGACCATGTTTCCAGAAGTCTGTTGTTAAGTTCAAACCTTCATTAATTCCATTGTCTAGTACCTCTTGCTTAGTTATAGCAATTGATGATTGATACAAACCTGCATTATATGTCACGTAATCTTTCCATCCAGCAACATAATCATCTAAGTCTTGTGGTGCAGATTCTGAAGAGTATAAATAATCTATAGTACACTGTAGATTTAGTTGCACAACTGGAACTGTCCATTCAAAATCTTCTTTTAAAGCTAAGTACGACACCTTATTTTGTTTCTCTCCTTCAGTAATAATCTTAAAATGCTTATACATTCCAAAATTATCTTTAACTATCTCATATGTAAGTTCTATCTCTAGACCAGTATTTTGGGTGTTCGGAAGAGACCTATTAACAAGCCCTAGTTTAGTTAACTTCATGTCATCCTTGGTCTCCCAATCGTCTATGACAACATTACTAAGAACTATACCATCAGCAGAAGTCGATAAGCTGCCAGAAGATGCCAGTTTACTAATCCATTTAGAGGTGTCTCTATTAAAGCTAAAATGAATATTGTCAATGTTGGCAGAATAAGAGGGAACCCAAGAATAGAACGTAATAAACTTCTGCATAACTTCATTATAACAGATGTTCCACACTTTCTCTTCAAATCCGTATAAATCATCGTAGAAAGTGAACATGACATCTTGTTTGAATGCATTATAATGACCCTTAACGTTTCTAACACCTATAATAGGTGTCATTTCCCTTTCACTTAGTGTAATATTCTCATTTAAGAACTCCTGTATCTTAAAATCAGATATAATTTCAAACTGGTCTCCATTAGTTCTCCAAATCTTCTTTCCAACTGTATCCACTCCATAAACGAAATATGGGGTCTGTACGACACTTTCCGGCCACTGAGTACCATAGGTATCTGACAGCATTTTTGGATTCTCTGGAAGCACATTAGAGGTGTTAATGAAGACATTTCCGCCTGAACCTTCACCTGCTACAGCACGTTCATTAACTGGAATTAAAGCTATACCATGCTCAAATATACAAAGAATATTACCAAACAATTCAATCATCTTCATAATTCCTCCGTAAGTTCTAGGATAGTCCCTATAGTGAGTCATTTGGAACACTCTAAATCCATTCTTAAATGCATCTCCTACTGATATATCTGAGTACATAATTCTGGTGTCAAATCTATTTTTTATATACGGAACATCAGGCAGTGTGAATGCCTGCTTCTCACTGGTTGTGCTGCTATAACCTCCATTAATAACCGAAGATTCGGGTATCTTAGTTGCTCCTGCTGGACTTAATTCTTGCAAAGGGTAAAATCCTCTCTTTAATCCAGTCAGCCCTTCTTCGGTAGGATAGCTTGGGTCTAAGGACCTAATGGACAGATTGTAAGAAGAACATACCTTAAACGTAATCCAGCTGCCTAACTGAATAGCATTTACATCACCTCTATTAATCTTTGCATTATTCTCAGTGTTCTCCGTATCATAATTATCTTTCCATGTATTCTCGTCTACGACTTCATCATTAGTAGGAGCTGACGGGTCCTGGAAGTTTCTATTCAGTCTATGAGTAAAGTTACATATATAGCAATCTCCTCTATAACATGGGACTGTGTAAGTATATAAATCACCTCCTGCCTTCTGCAATGACAGCAGGCTGTCTATATTAGCTAGACTTAGCCGACTACTAACAGAATAGTAAGGTGAATTATCCTCGTATCTAGTGTTAAAATATGTAGACATTTGTGCTTCAGAGTATCCTGGGATGTAGATGTTAATTATACTACCTATGGTTACTTGGTCTCCGATGATTCCTAGGTAGGGAGAGTAAGCTCCTCTAATTAAATTAGTAGCTTCTTTCTCTTTATTCTTAGATTCTATATATCTAAATCTAAATCCCTCTTCAGCTTCCCCAGCCCTACCTCTAAAATTGTAGTCTTCTACTGCCGCAATTGGGACGTTGTCTCCCACTCCTATTATTTTAGCTCGAGAGAATTGCTCTTCTCTCCTACCATAATAATTATCAACGTAATAATGTCTATCATTGTAAATATCTCTACTTAGAGTGGTCATAGACGGTTGTATGTCCGCCTTTCTAACCACATACTCTGTACCTGTGAACAAATGATTAAAGTAAGATTGTCTAACATCATACTCTGGGCAGATAGCTACTTTGGCTGACCTATTTACTCTAGCCATATCTGAGATTGTATATAATCTAGGTAAATAAGACTCATTCAACTTTCTATCATTATCCAAGAAACGTTCTGCTATGTAAGAACCACCATAATTTATTAAAGGAACCTCGGCCTCTAGGTCTCTAGGCATAACATATGCCTGCGCTAATATAGTCGGGATTCTCTTTTGTCTTACTATGAACAACCCTTGTACAAGTGTATTAAGATATTCAGAAACTTCAGTAGGTATTGCTATTCCAATACCATAAACCTTTCTGGAATCTGAATCAGTATTTATTCTAAGTACTCCTTTGGCGTTCTCCAAATAGCTGGTTCCAGATACATCAAAAGTCGATTCGTCTATAGGTATGTAATTACGAACCTTCTCATTATTCTCATATTTCCATAGGTCACTTTGCAGGTAGGCAGATTGCAATTCCTCGAATTTTGGGATTCCGTTTTTACCTCGTATATTATACACTGGCGACAATGACCCGTCTTTCATTATATATACTACACCGAATCTGTAAATCTCCTCATTCCAATAGCCAACTTTATTATATATGTTTAACGTGTTATAATATTCATGGCTATAACTCTGGTCAGACAAATCAGAGTAATCGTAAGAAGTCTTACCTATGAATCTTTCTGAATCAGATTCTATTAAATATGGTAATAGTCTCAGGCTAATGTCAGATAAGTCCTTGTACATCATATCTGGTTTACACGAATTGCCTAAAAACAGCATATTCTGACACACAGTTTGTGATTTAGCTTTGTCTATTATAGAGTACTGTATATTTATATCACTAACTGGAATGTCTTTTGTTTCCTCACTTCCTGTTATGATGACATTACAACTATTGTTTCTAACCGGAAACTTTCTATCTATTTCATGAGCTGTAACTACTCTATTGGAATCGACGTCTGATGTGCTTCTAGTATAATAAACTTTTATATAATCATAACTGCTATCTATATCAGATACAGTTAGAGATATAGACTTACTAGCTAGCTGGTCCCTAAAACCTCCGTCAATAGAGAATGGGTCCCTATCTCCTCCAATGAAACAAGAAATTATTCCTGACTCTCCAACAAAGTCTGTTTCATTGCCGTCAGCATCCGCATATTTTATATATATTACATAATTACCAACTTTAAGGTTGCCAGAAGGCAATACAGAGTTAAATGTGATGGTTGGAATTGTGTTGACCCTTTTATACAAAGATGTATCTAAATCAAATTGTTCACTATCGTATAGATTGGTATCATTATTACCTATTCTATCTACTACCTCATAGGTGTTATTTTGTAACACAGAGAATCTACTATTAACTAGTCTAGGGATATTCCTGTTGTCATTAAATATTAAATTTACAGAACCGTCATACGACGATTGTGCATCTATCTCAAGCGGATTGTTAAGACTAAAGTTAAATCCATCTGTATCTAAATCCACAATACTTCCTGCTTCTACTAATTCTCCGTTTATAACAGTATCAGACGAAAGTCTGTAATTACGCAACGGATTGTATTCGTATACTATATTTCCGTATGGTCGTATTTGATTCAAATAGTATGACAGTGACAAAGCTGGAAATTCTAAATCTATAAGCTCAAACGGACTTGTAAAATCATTTAACTGTCTCATATTACGTAACGTTTATCCATTGTAAGTTGTTTGCAGATATAGAGTTAATAGCGCCTCCGAAAGAAATTACTGGAATGCCAACATAACAAAGCCTACTGCCATCACGTTCTGTATAGAAGTCTCTGGTCATTAAACCCATAGGATTTGACAGCAACGTAATTCTGCCTTCATGCTTACCTATTTTAAGATTTTGTAATAGGTCATAACCAGGCTGGCCAGCTATTCTAGGATTATATACGACTAAATCATTTCCATTCTTACCATAGTAATAAACTTGATTGTTTAGCAGTGTGTCGCTAAATATAACCCCTTCATCTGTTATAGCTACTATGGGGAGTGCTGATTTATTCTCTATGGACTGTAATCTGTTATATGTATCCACCATATCCTGCACTAAATATGTTCTTTCTGAAGTTTCCTCTACAGAGAATGGTTGTAGTTTAAAGTCAACGAACTCGAACAGTGTGTCTGCATCTATAGTATCATTTATTGAATCAGCAATAGTCTGCAAATTCTCCTTAATAGTCGCTTCATTAAAGAATCCCGATTTAGTACTAAACACACTATCTTGGCTATCCTCCTTTACATTCTTAAGTATTAAAGTGGTTGTTTGTAATGTAGCACTATACTTATTATTGTAAGTGGAAGTAATAAGCTCAGGTCCAAATAGAGGTTTAGTAACAGATTCCCCAAATTGAAGTAATACATATTTAAACAAATCGTAGACTACCGAAGTATAATCCCTTGACGGAGCTACACCATCCCAATACATAGCTGACTGCACATAATCATAGGAAGCTCCGTTGTACCACCATAACATCTCTACTCTAGTCATGTCTATAACTCCTGGGGCTAGATTGTCATAGCCATTGTTTGAATCTTTCTTCACATGGGCATCTCCGCTTATCATTCCGGCATTACCTACTACTATACATAAAGGGCGTCTCCCATAATATCCGTCTATAACTTCAACTACCTTAGACCTAGTTTTATTATTCAAATACTGCCAGCCCTTATCAGAATTGTCTCCGACATTCCTATCCTTATCATCTATAGGACATTCCATGTTATATCTACTAGTTTTAGTAAATTTGGGCATATGTCTCCATACAGTTTTAGCTTTCTTTCTGACGTTGAAGGCTACACCTACCCTAGCTATAGGACTCTTATCATTATTCTCATCTAGAAAGTCGTATCCAAATATCCTATTAAATTTATCTCCATTGTCTATAAATGACTGATATGGATTCTCAAATGTGTATGTATCTAACACAGTTCCTGATATAAGTCCTGACACTAGCTTTAAATTAACATCGGTTCTTCCTGTAGAATTGTCCATTACAGCTGTAAACTCTGGAGAACTAAAAGAATCCCAATCTATATTAACAGTAGGTGATAATTTACTATTCGCATGTATATATGCATCTAAGGAATTTATGTTTGCCATACTTCCCACGTATACTATATTAGGTATACTCACAGTAGCATCTTTTAAAGTATATGTGGTATTTATACTTTCTAAGTTTAGTGTGAATGGATAGTTGTCAATATCATTTATTGTAGTACTATCTTTTAACTCTATTATAGAAGAATATTTAGTATATTGATGAACTTCAATCTTCTGTTCTCCCCCAGATTCATTAAACAATGCAGAATATGGAGCAGTCTTAGTTTCTGATGTGTTCTGAATGCCATACGAAGTGCTAACTGATAAATCGACATTATTGTAGCTAGATATGGTATCTAAGTCTTGCCCGAAGTCTTGTACTCCAAAGTACAACTTATTATAAAGAGGTGTTGTTAATAACCACCTGTACTTGTTTAATACATTTCCTTTAACGGTTGTTATTACAACTCTAACTAAATATAAGTTACCATAGGCTAGTGTACTACCGAAAGCTAAAGTTTCAGTGAACACTCCGTTATAGCTTCTCTTCCTAGCCAAAGGATATTCTAGAATTACTTTCTCTGGGGAGGGGTTAAGAACATCATGGAACATGAATTTCACTTCTTGAATCTCGTCTCCAGTTCTGGGATATGCTTCCAAACCCCAAGTAATAGTGACATTGTCCTGTTCACAGAAGTACTTCCATGTGTTTATCTCTATTATTCCAGAACCTAGCAGGTCTAAATTAATAGACCCATTTACAGCTAATCCAGCTAATGCTCCAAACGTCATGTAGGGAGTAATGGTAAAGTTTATAATACTACTAGTATCGTTAACTACATAGCCTGCCGATTGTTCAGATATATAAAGGGAAGAGGATTCATTATAAACTGGTATGGAAGATTCTTCATTTATAATAAACGGAAGATAGAACTTATTTGAACTTCTTGTAGATGTAGTATTCAAGTCAAATTCAATACCTTTTATAAAGCTAGAGAAGTCTCCTTTTGAACCTTTAAAATCAGACTCTATACCATAATAGGACAAATATTTGCTTCTCATGGAGTCAGACATATCCGCAGGGTTGTCCTTATAATAACCATCTGGACAATTGTATTTATACGTAGTGTCGAATATAACCAAGGAGCTATCTTTTGGAACAGTTATTCCATCCACCTCTTCTGAGTCTTTATCAAGATTCTTAAGCCCGCTGACAGATACATCTAATGCTGATATAGTGTTAAGCTTAGTAATTATATACAACTCTCCTGATATCTTATTGTTATATGTATTAGCAGCATACCTCTCTCTAAAATTATCTACCAAGTCATCAGTTATTGTAGACTCTGGAATACATTGCATATAATACCCAGTGTTATATTTAACTTCAGGCAATGTAGTTGCATCAAACTCTATAACCTTATTATTCTGGTCTATTCTCTTCAATTGACTAGTAATATCTCTAAGGTTATTATTAGAATCAAACACAGCCACTGTTATACTCAATAGCTTATTCTTAGGGCTTGTTATTTTGCCCTCTGTAGTATTAAGACAGTTACTAACAAAAGTCTTTAGAGTTTCTAAGGTAATATCGGAAGTGATTATTATAGAGAATTTGTCTCCAGAACGAATGATTGTATTACCTGTATCTCCGAACAGTTTGAACTTATATATGTACTGACCCTGATTCAATTTAAATTTAGAGCTATCTATTATTGGGTCTTTAGCTTTGTTTATTTCACTACTACTAATATTACGCTCTGGAGACGGGAATGAGCCAATCTGGCCCTTGTTAGTAAGAGGGTTATATGATGCAACATATATTATTCCTCCATATTCTTTAATTCCAACTGGAACATAGCCTGAAGGTAAATAGGCAGTTTCAACTCTACCATTACCCATATCATTCTGAAGCACAAATTCATTACCATTATAAGTAATCATAGTAGCATTCAGAGCACTTGTAAGTACATTGTTAGGAGTGGTTAATGGATTTAGGTCCATTATCATTCCATCTCCAAAGGTATTTGTTGCTTCTTGTTTCATTGTTATAAATATTCATAATTGTCGTTACTTACTAAGATGTCTTCAAACTTAGCATTTCTATCTCTTGTGAACGCTATCTCTGGATACTCACACTTAAGTACTTCTTTCTTATAGGAGAATCCTAAATCTACAAGTCCTTTGAATTTTATAATACAAGGACTGCCAGAGAATGATAGTTTACATTCGTCTAGAATCTTAAACACCTTCTTATTATTAAAGGTATAATATTTCCTCTTCCTGCCTTTCTTATTAAAAGATTCTAGTAATTCTTCATATTCTTCATTGGTTAAGGCTACATAGTAGTACCCGTCCCATTGAATCTTCTTTCTAGTATACATCACTCTCAACTTGTTCTGCATCTTTCTCCTGTAATATCTAAAATGCTTAATAGGATTCTTAGTTAACTCCCCTATATATAACCAATATTTATATTTATGGCTATTAAGGATTGTATCTCCTCCTCTTTGGTTTAAGAAGTATATTTGTCTCCAGCCATATCTAACAATAATTTCTATGTCATGCTTACTAAGATATGGAAATTCCTTCATTATTTCGTCTGTATAATCAGTAAACTTCTTAGTAGTATTGCATTCCATTGTTAGTATTCTCTGTGATTACGTTCTTATTAACAGGGTCTAGATAGGCCATCTTCTCCCTTTGTATCTCTTGATTCTTGTAAGTTAATACCATTCTATATCCGCAGAAATCAGAAGCTAGAAAGTCTACATCTTTCCACTTACCAAATCGTCTAGCTTCGGTAAACTCATTACCAGAAACTCTCTTCATGTATAACCAGGCATTTCTTCCTAAAGTTGGAAGCTCGAATCTATTGTTTCTATGTATAATATCATCAATTACTAGCTTAACTGCGTATTTAAACACTTGCTTAGCAATTACTTCTTTATGTCTATTACCTATTAATTCCTCACATGTCTTACTGTCCAAGTCAAGTCTGCTGGTATCAAAACCAGCAAACATGTCATGGATGTTAAAGGCATATCCTAAAGCATAATTCATATCATTTTAAGGGCTTATATGACTTATTAAATATCTTTCTATTCCAACTAGTTTTAGCATCTAAGATTTCATTCATGTCATTTTGACTTAAATGAATTGAAACTCTGGCTGCGTCACATAGTTTCAACCACCTCTGTTCTAATAATTGTGCTTCCTGTAACATATTCTGGTTGTGATTCTTCCAACCTTCTTTAAATCTCTTAGTGCAAGCACAGTAACATGCAATGGCGTCTTTCTCTTTATAATTGATTTCAGGTAACCCGTCCTCATCTACCAGAATGCCCTTATAGAGAATGTTTACCTGTCCATAGTTCTTCTCAAAGTACAAAGTATCACCCACTCTTTCAAATTTGGCATACTTGCCACTTATATAGAGAGGGTCACTATAAAGCTTTCTTGATTCTATATAGTTTTCAGTAAACTGTGAAGAGTAATCTCCGTTTACTGTGTCATTCGTAACATAATTCCACTCTTCAAAGCCATAAGTGACTGCTTCAATTATGTCACAGTTGCAAGGTAAATCCACTGTGTTGTCAGGGCATTGAATATCAGTAACATACCTGTATAATCTAGTTCTCCTGTTACCTATCTTATGCCAGGCAATCAGTCCAATTTCTTCGAACTCTTCAGGAGACAATTCTGTTCCATAGAGCAGATTCATTTGATAATAAGCTGAATTAAAATTCTCCATTATTTAGGTACTTGGTCATTAGGTAAGACAGGAGCTGCGAGCTGCCTATAGTAACGAATCTTCTTTTCAGTTAGTCTCTTCTTAATTTCAGCATCAATGAATGTCATATTATTAATATCAACAGGGGCACAGCATCCGAACCAATCTAATTGTCTAGGGTCTTTTAATATTGCCACTACTGTTACTTTCTTTAATAATGGAGCATTAAATACAAAGCAATCGTACATATTGTTCTCGTTAGGAGTTATATCAATCCACACGTATGGTTTATTCTTTCCTCTTACTCTATATTTATGATACTTCATTACGATAGGATTAGTATAATATATAAATGGATTACTCATATCAGTAGCTCCTATATATTCTATACCGTCTTCTCCGAACTCTGTAAGAAGTTGAGGAATTTCAAAATGAGCAGTTAATGTGTCACAGGGACTAGCATTACATCTACACCTTTCAATATTCTTGCAGTCAACTTCTATACAAGGTATAGTCATCAGTAAGTCCTTCTTAGGAACTAATCCTTTAATAAAATATTCCTTAATAATTTGAAGTCTTTCATCAACGCAATCATCCTCTAACTGTTCTAATGACATTGTTGGAGTGGAGCTATAACCTCTAAGACCACTCATTATGTCATTATATATGGCTGACGATAATTTCTTGTAATATCCCATATGATTATAATAAATAAAGGCGAAGGCGTATGACGCCCCCGCCTTCAATTACTGTTTTAAGTTGTTACGCTTTTAGCTCAAATTTAGCATCCGCTTCTGTTTTAGTATAAACATCAGCAGCGTTAGCCTTGCCAGTCTTCAATTTAGCAATTTCAGCTGCATTAGCACTACTAGCTTCTAGAGCTTGTTGTGCAGTTTCACCTGGAGTAACTTCTTGACCGATAGTACCTATCTTAGCAAGAGCTGCTTCAAAATCAGCTGCCAAATCTTGTTTAACATAGAATACATGAGTCGTAAGTGACCTTGTAACTTCTCCTACAGCATCTCCGCCCATAATGCCTCTATTAACGCAATAGTTAATAATATACTCATTATACTTAGCTCCTGGAACAGGAAGCTCTTCTTCGTTAATACCAGCAAAGCGTCTAGCTTCCATAGTCGGAAGTCTTAGGTCTTTAAGAATCATCCAGTAAGTACCGAATCCTTCTTTAGATTTCACAATAGTGTTTTGTCCATCGTAGTCTGGGTCGTCAGCCGGAAGTGCTGTTGCAATCGTTTCAAACTCTCCACCAACTAAAGCAGTGTTCAAGTCTGGATTGAATTTCTGAATTTCAGCTTTAGTAAATAGTTGATATTCATCCATTCCTTCAATAACAAGGTTGTTACCATTTGCACTAGCTTTAATCCAGTGGTCTCCATAGATAGTCTGAATCTTCTCAATTACTCTAGCTGCTTCTTTAGCAACATCTGCTGCTGTAGCACTTGCATTCTTAATTGCAAATTCATACATCAAAGGTTTACCTTTGAATACAAAGTCATTTGAGTAATAAGAGTTCTGGCTTCCAGATAGTCTGATGTAAAGAGCAACTCTATAATTACCTACACCTTGATTGCTCATAGTGAAAGTAACTTTACCAAGTACTGGGTCTGATGCTTCTTTCTTATAGATTGCTACTACGTTTGGTTTGAGGAATTTGTTAACTCTTTTAAATTCGAAGCTACCTACAACTCCACTACCAGTGTCTTCAGCCTGTGCTGACCATTTTGGTTTGCCACTAGAATCTAAATTAGAATTTACGATTAATGTGTTTGTCCACTTAAACATAATTTAAATAATTATTTGGTTTGTGTCTGTTGCTGAGCTGGATTTGCAACTGACGTTGATATCGGAATATGTGTTTGTAATCTAGGATTACCTTCGTTCTCCAAGATTATATGTACCAGCTCATTAATAATCTCGTGACACACGTAATCAGGAAATTCCATAATTTGGGATGTGTCTTCTGTCATATCCATCTGTTCTTGTGTCAATCGTATAGTTTGTGGAGCTTTCAGGTAGTCCACATATACTTTTTTTAACTCAAATAGAGTATGGTCCTTCCCGTACCGTATCTCCATTCTAACAGTAGAAGGATTACCGAAACGAATCTGTCCTTCTCTTTCTACTGTGGTAACAGCATTACCACCAATAGAAATTGTTCTTGGTAATCCACCAGCTACATCTGTAGCATTAGTATCAGTATCTGTCTTAGCAGAACTAATATCAGTACCATGTGGATTATTAACAGCATCATACGGGTTAGTAGGATTGCTAGTATTTATGTCAACATTGTGTATGTAAAAATAAGGACGTTTATAGCTAGGTCTCATATAGATATTCTGAATGATTTGAGACCATGCGTCAGATGTTAAACGGCTAGCTCCGACTTGAACTCTGGAGCCAGCGTTATAACATTTGAAAGTCTTCTTTAGTTCAAAATCACATACACAATTAAGTAAATGTAAGTAATCACTAGGTAATTCCACTTCATACGTCGCGCCATATAGTGAATCAAGACCTTCTGTGTCTCCGTAAGCGGACGTAGCAAGTGTTACAGGAAGGGCTATTGTAGCTTTTAGAACCCTAATGTCGTCAGTAGTCTGTTGGTTAATATCATATATATTATATCTCTTATTAATATACTGATATATAGCCTTATTAAAGAAGTAGTTAAAATCCTCTAATAATAGAGTCATAGACTGTACTTTATTTACTTCAGTAGCGGTTCCTTCATAAACCTGTCTAGCAGTCATTATTTAATATAGTTACCAGTTGAAGATGACTTCTTAGTCTCTTCATCTTTTATTTTGTTAGTAAAATCAGGCTCTGGTTGTTCATACAGTTCCGGATATGTGTCCCTCTTAATTAGTTCAAGAGTTCTTCTATTCTGTGGACTCTTCATCCAAGTAATAACTGCATCATCACTTGCGCCCAATGGAATTTGATTCTCACTATATAGATATACTTTATTCTTAACGTATATTACACGTTTGTCTTTAGCATCAATAAACAGAAGTCTAAGTGCAATGTCATCACCAGTATATAGATTAATAATCTTCTCTGGGTCCTTAGACGCAATGTTCATCAAGAAGTCTTCTACGTCGGCATCAGGAGCATTACGCATGTTACGTCCAAGCAATTTAGCCATTTTAAGTCTACCAGCAGCACCTTGTGGGTCTTTAATGATATACTCTTCAGCATCATGGATAAGACGTCTCTTATTAACACGCTTATTAGTCTCATAACCAGGTCTTTCAACGTAAAGTTCAGCTCCTCCGTATCTTTTAGAGTCACCGTCAATCACTAAATTGCCATTCTTGTCACGTTGGTCACGAGACATAGCAATCATAGGACAGTGTTGAATAGAATACCATTCAGCTGCTTGCCAAGGGTCATTAAGGTCAAATGTTTTACCGTCTTCAATAATAAATACACGGTTTTCTGCAATCAAGCATTTACCTTTATCTTCTTCTCCTCTTAATAGCATATCACCTTTACTATCTACTGGTCTTACACAGTCAGGATATCTACCTGTCTGTGGGTCTCTAACTGGATTAAGGAAGTACTTTTGTCCTACTTTACCGAATACACTTCTTAAGACAATTATGTTGTCTGTTTCATTAGCCATATTATTTCAATCATTTACTTAATATAAATTACTATCTTGTAAAATAATGTGAGGAAGGTCTATGCCTTCCCCACAATATCTACTTATTTAATTACACTTCTTTCATAATAAAGCTTCTGTATGGTGAGAATACACCAACACCAGAATAACCCCAGTTGATTAGTTTAGAAGCTGCTACAGGGCTAGAAACTACACCTGAGCTTAGACCATCAAGTCCACCAACACCTGGATATTTATTAGAGATGAAGTCACCACCTTTAAGAGTGAACATTTGAATAGCTGGTTCTCCACTTACTTTGTCAGCAGTCAAGTCTAACATTAGCATGAAGCCCTTGTCGCTACCCCATTCACGAGAGAATGTACGGTCAACCTTGAATGAAATTGTGTTACCACCGATTTCATAAGATTGGAATGTAGCACCAACGTCAACATAGCCGTTAGCTTTCTTAGACCACAGATAAGTTCCGCAAGTTTTGAATCTTGCAAGCCATTCTGATAGACAAGTTTGTACGTCTTGCCAAGCTTTCTCATTGCAAATAAGTACATATTTGTTACCAGTTGGATTCTCACTCTTTTCATTCATCATAGCGATAGCAGTAGTGAATGCTTCCACAGTAAGTTTATTATATGCATATTTAGATGCAAATCTTTCTACTTGTGGGATGATACCATCACCAATGTAGATAGGACGACCAGTGTCAGGGTCGAACAGTGTCGGTTTACCATTCTTGTCAACGTTAGTTTTGTTGAACAGCAAGCCATTGTTTCTTACATATAGGAAGTTCTTCAGCAAGTTAGATTGAGTCTTATCCATGCGGTACATAGTTTCAGACATCTGACCATTACCTTTACCTTCACCTATTTTAATAAGAACGTCTTCTTGTGCAGCATACAGAGCTGTATAACTGTCATCACATCTGTGAGTAGTAATATAACCTCTGTGTCTTTCAATGTTAGATTGATATTTAACATATCCCTCTTCGTGTGCTTCTGGCATAGCGTTAGATTGGAAACGAGTAGTATCACCAATTTGACATCCGCTAAGGTCAAGAACGCTAGAGTAGTCGTTATCAATAAGTCTAACAGTTACTTCCCAGTAATTATCAGCTTTACGAACTGGTCTCTGGGTTACAAAGCATTGCTGCATTGTTTTATCAATCTTGAAGATGTCGTACTTCTGGTAATAGTTCTCTTTGAAAGCCATTACGATTTCAGTTCCGTTCTCTCCAGTTTCAGTTGGTACATCTGCAAACTCAACTCTCTTAATGTAGTTGGTTTCAACTTCCCATTCAAAGTACATTGAGTCAATGCTTCTGTACTTGTTATTTGATTTGGAATCCATGTAGAAGATATTTCTCAAAGATTCTGTTAGGTAAGAAGCAGTCAATTCTGGGTAGAGTCTTGATACTACACCAAGTCTAGTTGGTTTAGTTCCTAGAAACTTATAGAAGTCTTCATAAGTTCTAGTGTCGCCCATAGTGGCGCGATTAGTTACGAAATTTGCTACTATCATAATAATTTATTTGGATTTAATCTAAATCGTAAATAGATGTTGTTTTAGGTTTACGACCAGTTTGCTGCTCTGGTCTTTTAACTACAGTCTTAGCAGGATTAGAGGCTCTGCCAGCCTTAGCATCCTCATAACCTTTCTTATAATTGGCTTTGGATTGCTCTGTAATCTGATGTTTATAATATTCGGAGATTTGACGTATAGCTTCTTGTCCTTTAAGAGCAAACCACGACATCTGCACTAGCATTTGTGGGTCATTAATGGCTTTGGCTAAGTATCTTACTCCAGCAGCATCTGAATCTAAGATAAAGGAAGCAATTTCATTCATATCGTCCTCTGATAGCGTTAATGATGACTCTCCCAAATCTATAGTTTCGTTATCTTGAATAGCTTGTAAAATTTCGTCTTCGTAAGCTTCATACATTTCTTTCTGTTGAGCTTCTGCTTCTGCTTGAGCTTGCTGCATAGCTGCTTCTTCGCGTTGCTGATAGCTAGCTCTCATTCCGCTCATCTTCTTATTAAAGAGAGCTTCGTTTTGCTTCTCAAGATTTAACTGTTCTAAAGCTTCATCATCAGTAAGTTCTGGGACATTTGCCTTTAAATCTGCAATAAATAGTTCATCATCTGTCATGCCATCTACTTGATATTCTGGTTCATCTTCTAGGTGGTCTAGGTAATCCTGAATAGCTTGACGTCTATGAGATTCCAAATAGTCATCTACACTTAAATTATTTCTTCTAAGCTCGTTAATAAGGTCAATCTCTTCTGGCTCTAAACCATAATTATAATCTGTATCATCATAGTTTAAAAGCTCTAATTGCTCTTCCCTAGATAGTTCAGAGAATGGAATTTCTTCTACTTCTCCGTTATCATTTTGGAACTTAATAGCCTCTGGATTGATTCCTTTAGCTTTGAGCATAGTTGTGATTAAATCATCCTCTGTAGGTTCTGTATCTCCGTCACCTTCTTTAGGTGGTTCTTGATTGTCCAATGGTTCGTCTAAATCTACTGGAGTATCATTGTCAATCCAACGTTTAATGTCATCATCAGGGTCTCCTGTTTGCACTACACCGTCTTCACCTAGCAGGTCTTCATCGTCAAAACCTAATTCTTCTAATTTCATGTCCATATTATTCCCTTTTAAAGTTATTTGCAAATTTAGTGATAAATTTCCATACCTTAAAATTAAAGACTAATTATTCTTAATTTAACGTAAATTAGTAATCTATCACTAAATATTGCTATTTCCATTAAGCCAATTTCATAATAAACACTAATGAGTAATATGTAATAGGAGTTTCAGTTGAACTACCGGAGCTTGCAGGTATAAATTCCCCTGTTTCACCAGCAGTTTCACTGGCTTTAATGAAGTTGCCAGTCAAGTTAGGAGTACCTTCAGTACCATCGCATATAGCCCAGCCCGCAGGTATTCCAGATGTTCCGTTATACATTACTATTGTGCCCGCAGGTATTCCAGATGTTGCAGTTGACATATCAGGAATACAAATAACAGAGACTGTGTTATTGTTGTAATATACATCTTTTACCTTTTCATTATCATAAAGTAGAGCGTATACAGTAGTATCAAAGTCAACATCGTTTATATCTGAATGAAATGTAGTCCTTGAGAACGACTCATTAAATGTTACGTTAGTAAGACTCCTAATAGTTACTTCGTCTATAGTGGAATCTTCTTTAAATGTTACATTCTCTAATGTTCCGGACACATTCAATTTATTAGCAGTCCCGGAAAAGTTAAAGTTACTATTAATAGTTCCAAAGTTGTTATCAGAAAGAGTTCCTTGTAATGTAACAATATTACCATTATCACGTACAGTTACAGTTTCAGATTTAATCTCGTAATTATTAACAGTTAATACATTATTCCTACATGTATCAGTTAAACTTAAATCTTCTTCTCCGTTTCTAAATGTATAAATCCACTTATCTACACCGTCTTCGGTGATTTTAAATTTTAGATGTTTAAAGTCATAGTTACAGGAATTGCCCTTTTCGTCTGTCAATCTAGTGATTCTTCCTTTGGCTGTTAATTCTACAGTTTCTATAAAATTACCACTCTCGTCATATCTATTAATAGACAATGTTTCATTATAATAGGGGTCATATTCCACTTTCCACTCTCTATTATCATCAAACGTCCCAGTACCGGACAATTTAGAGGTTGTTATGGCAGATACTATTAAAGGATGTGTATTCTTATGAACAGCTATAACTGGTATAGTTTCATCTTCATCTTGCCACAAGGGGTCTCCATTCTCATCCACAGCCTGCTCATCCTCATCTATTACATCCTCTTCGGTAGTCAGTTCCCACTCATTTTGGAAATCGGTTATTCTATACCTAGTAGCTGTAGACAAATTTGTAGAATCCATTAAAGTAACAAGTTCCTCATAAGTGATGTCAACTATATCAGAAGATTCTCGGACCATTAATTGGTCTATTGACAATATAGATTTGCCATCTAACATATATAATTTAAATCCAGTAGAATCCGACGCACTAGATGATTCTATAGAATCACAGAACAAGCTCTTGCTTAGAGATAATCCATCTAATCCTAATTCCGCAGTAGAGGTAGTTCCAACCGTTGTAATTATTGGAGAGGAAGAATCTATACTATAATTATCAAAGTCTTTATAAATTGATAAGGTATCACTTCCTGCGTTAAATATTAGAGCATTACCGTTACCTTGTCCACTTATGACTAAAGCTCCTATAGAGTTGTCCTCTTTACTTATAATTAACTGCTTCTTGTATGGACTCTCCAATTCACTCGGATACAAAGTAAATACGCCATCTTCCACTATATACCATCTATTAGCATCTTCTAGGAAAACTATTCCGTTTGTAACACCATATTCAGTTGCTTCATCTTTAGACGAATATCTAATCCCTAGGTTCTTAGATGCCTGACCTTTCTGTTCATCAGCAGTATCTTGCTTAGATGCAAATGATACGTAGGTGCCGTCAACATCCCCTAGTATATTAATTTTATTACCATTAACAACTAAATATATAGAACCGTCTTCTTTAACATAGTACAGACCGTCTTTAGAACCTATATCGTTATAGGAATCGACAGAGCCTATAAAACTAACATCAACATTAAGCTTACCGTCCTTTATAATATCAATGAACTTCTTGCCCCATTGTACCTTAACCTGTCCTCTAGTTTTAATAATAAAGTCAGAATCAGAGTTACCTACTGTACTATAAGTTCTTCCAAATAATTTATCAAAGTTGCTCATTACTCAATAGTTATTTCTATATTCTTGTCCTTATTAAGTTCAGTCATAAGTCTATTAAATGCAGCAGTACTATTAATAACTTGCCCTTTAACCTTATTCTCTCCAACTAAAAGACATCCCAATGTATCTTCTGGTTTGTTACCAACGTGAATAAGAACTCCACTGTAACCTTTAACATCTAATAATCTAGGTAATTTACCACTATATGGCTTAGCCCAAGTCCTATCCTTAAACTTAGGACTGACTGTATTCATATCAACCTTATATGTGCCGGTAGGTATAGCGGTTTTACCATACACCTTAATCTTCTCAATTTCCTCTGTAGGCATAGTATCTTTTAGCCCTCTGTCTGTATCTTCAAGAGTGTCACAGAAATACTTACCATTTAGGTACAGCTTCCCTATAGTATAAGACACACCTTTATAAATTCTCTCTAATCGTAAATTAATCATGGCTCGAATTTGGATTAATTGTTCTGTTTAAATGTCTTAAATATTTCTACTAATTGATTAACGTCGTCCTCTCCAAACCTTACTGGCTTGTTAAGAATGTTAACTACAAACCCATCAGCAGACTTCTCTTTCATCTCCGCTTTAACTGCATTGGCAAGCAATTCCAGATTAATATTGCCGTGCACGTCTGTGAATATGTCTAAATACTTACCATATTTATCTTCCATATTCTTAACTACGTATGTGATAACAGCTTGACTTGCCACGCTATTAAAATGAAATAGGTTACTCGCCAAGTCTTTAGCATACTTATTAATAGCTTGAAATACAATTTCTTTATCGCTCATTACTTACTTTTACTTAACATAACTTCGTCTAATCTCTTCTTAATCTCTGGGTCCTGTTCCACAAGTTCTAATAATGTGTTAACCTTATCTTCTTTAGCTTTTAATTGAGCATGAATGTGCTCTTTACTCTTTCTAATAGTAGCTAATAGATTATCAGCTGCTACTTTACCATCTGCTGATGACACGAACTCTTGACTAAACTTAGTGCCTAAGAATGACATAAAGCCAGCTTCATAGGTTTGCTTAGCCATTTGATATTCTGGCATCTGTGCTAGAACCTTCTGCTCATCTAAAGACAGAGACCCAACCTCTCTGTTTATTTCATCTAGAATAGGTTGGGTCTTCTGCTGTGCTTGTTGAGCTTGTTGCATCGCTTGTAATTGTTGCATGTAATGGTTCTGTAAATCCGTGTAGTTACTACCGAATGGTTGTCCAAACATGTTATTTAGATTTAGCTACTGACGCAATTGCGGCTGTTGGTGCAGGAGCAGGTGTTACTCTAACATCAAATACTGAATATGCACAATGTCCCTTAACAGGAAGAGAAGTAGGCAATTCATCAAGTACTTGTTGACTAACAATACTAACTCCGTTAGGTATAATCACATCTATAACTTTAGTTACTGTTGGTGTCAAAGTGGTAATAGTTTCACTAGTTGCAGCAGTCTCCATAATCGTAGATGTAGACTCTGTAGACACTCTTACATTTCCTTTACAATCAGTGTATTGGATATTGTGAATAACATCAAATTTAGTAACTTGTACGTACTCCGTTCCTGTAGTTGAAACGTTAACGACTTTTGCCCATCTCTGTGTAACTGTTAATGTAGACACAGGAGCAATTGATGCATTTGCTCCACACGGTAACGATACATTAAACTCCATTACTTGAGCACTTTCTCCAGTTGGTGTAATTTTAACTTTCATACGATAATTAAATTTGAATTAAATAATAAAAGGGAGACCACTTAGATTGTAGCCTCCCTTTTATGGGTTATCTTAAGTTATTGGGCTGTACAAGAAGGACATCCGCCTGTAACTGTGTTAATAGCTGTATTTACAGCATTGAAGTTACTAGCAGCAGTTCCAGCATACATGCCAGTTCCGTAACTTGTGAATGGGCTACAGTATAGTGGAGCTATACTTGGAACAGGTGCACACAGGTCACTGTAAGCATATTTCAACTGTCCATCAATCTTGTGGTCAAGTTGACGCTGTAATCCATTAGCAGTCATTAACAGATTAGTTTCAGACTTGCAGCAGCAAGTAATCTTCCAACTAGAGCTTCAAGTCTTGCAACTTTGTCCTCTAGATATTTAATTTTAACCATAGCAAGTTCGTTATAGTTAACTGATTTGAACCCTTCACTATCAGTGTTCACCATTTCTGGATACACTTTCTCAAGTTCTTGAGCAATTACTCCATAGCCATGATGTTTTTTGTCTGTTCTATCAAACTCTACTAGTCTAACAGCATCAGCTTTACTTGCATCAATTTCTACTACGTTAGTTTTTACTCTAGCATCAGATGTATCAAAGAATCCATTAGCTGCATAGATAGCTGCTGTTGATGTAATTGCACCACCTTCAAATCCTTGCAAAGACATAAGAATTCCATCATCTTCTATGTAAACAGTACTCTTACTGTAAGTTTGTGGATTAGCTCCTTGTGATGTAGCTCCAATTAGGTATAGTCTATCAGTAGAATTTGTTGCACCTGCTGTGTTCTTTGTATCTGTAAAGTCATCAAGTTTCTTCTTATCAACACCAGTTATTAAACCTGCACGACCTTGACTATTACCGCTTGCTGGAGAAGCCATAGGTAAAGAAATGATTTTATGAGAAATAGACGTATCACTGTATGTAACATCTAATGGAACATACGCTGATTGCCAATCCGTACTGGGAGTTCCAGGTTCTACTTGTTTAACTAAGGTAGGCTTGCTTGTGATTTCTGACCAGCTATAAGAAGGTTTAGAAGAACCAATCCATGATGGTTTACCTGTCACATTGCCCCATGCAACTGAGTCGGCTTCTCCACCACCTGTAGCAGATAGAACACCATTACTAATTGCCAAACCACTTCCTACTTTTACACCACCAAGTGTAGTAGCTGATGCAGTTGGTAAACTGTATGTAGTATCAGTCCAAGGAACATTTACCACTGCTTGTTCACTACTATTAACCTGAACAGCATATGTTCTGCCTGAAGTTGTAGTAATTCCGTTAGGAGTTCCTCCTTGCGTGCTGCTTGATAACTTGATACCTCCACGGGTACTGTTCGATGCTAACGGTAATGTGTATGAAGAACCAGAAGGTATGTTTACAGTTTTAGCTGAACTACCGTCCCATGTGCCTGTTACTGCACCAGTAAAGGTCAATGCGTTTGGGGTAGGTAATTTAGTAGGAATTGTGGGCTTGTTACTCAAGTCATTATAATTACCTGAAGTAGCTACAGTAGCAAAGCTAGGTTTGCCTGTAATGGTACTCCATGTTACAGCGGTAGCATAGAACTGTCCGTGTGTCCAAATTTCTTTAGAATCTTTAATATAAACTATAGATTGATAGTTAATGTCAGGAGCTCCAGTCTGAACAGTTCCAGTACCTCCTACCTGATATTGAGTATTAGAAGCATTGGCTGATAACTTCTGTGAGTTAAAAGTAGTTTTCTTATTAAAGTGAATTAATTTCTTATTAATTGCCATATCACTTAAATTTTAATCATTATAAAATAAAGGAGGGATGCTACTCCCTCCTTCTTGTACATATATTATAGTTCAACCCAATCCCATGCAGCTTCTAGTTTACCAATAGCAGCATTAAGTGAATCACCAGCAGCAATTGCACCTGTATCCGACGGTTTGGTATAACCAGTCATTGCAGTTACCTTATTAGAAGGCAGATTGGCTAGAGTAGTAGCTAACGTAACATTAGCAGAACCATTTAGAGAAACACTTCCAGTTACACCACCACTGACTGTGATAGTACGAGCAGTAGCCCACTTAGCAGCAGTATCAGCTGCACCAGCAGTAGCAGGTTTACCAATACTAACTGTTTGAGCACTTCCTCCAGAGGGAGTTACAGTAAAGCTACCAGCTGTACCATTAGCAAATGTATAAGTAGTATTAGTATCAGCTCCTGGAATACCCAAAGCAGTAATATCAGCCTTAGTAACAGCAGTTACTGAAGCAACGTGACTAGTAGCATCTGTGCTGAATTTATAGAATCCAGAAGTTTTACTAGGAGCACCTCCAGCAGGGTGAGTATAAACTGTGTCTTTCTCTGCTTGCCATGCAGGACCACTAGCAGTAGCTTTCAGTACATATCCAGCAGTACCAGTAGCCAAAGCTTTAACGGTAGACCCACCGTTACCTAAAATTACTGCGTTAGCAGTTAGGGATTTGCCAGTAACAGCACCGTCTAAGTTTCTCTGAATAACTGACCAGTCACCATTTGCAGCAGTCGTTCCAGATTTAACACAGATAATCATGTCACCTGCTTCACAGCCTTCGCCCGCAAAATTACCAGCAGCCTTAACTACGTAAGTATCTCCAACTGTGTGATTAGCTGGAAGTTCAGTTACATCACCGTCTGTGCCAATAGTTCCTTTGAATCTAAGTGCTTGAGCAGCAGAAATCTTACTTCCAATCTCGTTAATTACAAATGCAGTAGTTGCAATTTGAGTAGTATTAGTTCCACCAGCAGCAGTAGGAGCTGTAGGAGTTCCAGTAAACGCTGGGCTTGTAAACATTGTAGCCTTAGATTCATTTGTTACGTTACCTAAGCCTACATCAGCTTTAGTAACAGTAACATTAGCACTAAGTGCATGTCCGTTTACAGTTCTAGTATTTGGAACAGCATTATCAGCCTTAGTACCTTGAGCAGCAGTTGCATATGCAGATGATGCTGTATATGCAGCAGAACCTAATCCTTTAACAGCAACATCAGTTCCGTCAATTGCAATAGTACCATTAGCAGAACCAGAAGCAGCCGTGGTTGCAGCACCATTAATTGTTACTTTACCAGTAGCATCAGCTGTAACTGTTACTTTACCAGTACCAGTAATTTGATGTGAGCTTCTTACTGCACCATTCTCAATTAAGTTCAAGAATGTAGTAGCATTAGTAGTTGCTGCATTAGCTGTAGCTGTAGCAGAAGCGCCAACAACATTCTTAGCTTGCCAGTTAGTAAATGAAGGAGCAGCTGGCATAGTCATTGTAGTGGTTCCTTTAGCTGTAACGTGTCCTTGTGCATCATAAGTAATGCTAGGAATAGTAAACGTTCCACCAAATGCTAATGTTTTACTATTATCACCTTTAGCTGTGCCAGCAGTTACTGAATTAGAGTGATTAATTGTAGTACCTTTAATAGAGATACCAGAACCTTGTGTGTATTTAGTATCTGTAGCGCTAATTGTTACTCCATCTGTTCCGACAGTGATATTTACATTAGAGCCTTTGTTGAATTTAAGAGTTCCGTCATGAGAAGGAGACTCTGCAACATTAATACCGTCAGAAACTTTAGAAAAGACCTTGGCAGCCTGTAAAGCTGCCACAGCACTCTCCAATGAAGTAATTTTGCCTTTGTAAGAATCAGGAATAGCGTAGAACGTTCCATGAGTATAAATCTCCTGTGAATCTTTAATGAAAACAATACTATTGGTGTATTGTTCTTGTAGTTCACTGGTAAATGTGGACTTCTTCGCTACGTGTACAAACATTTTCTCCATTTTAATATATTATGTGTTTTATTCAGTTACTTCGTGCCAAGCCATAGCTGCATCGATAGCTGTATTAATTGTCGAAACTACAGTAGTGGTGATTCCAACAAGTTTAGCCTCGTTAGCAGCAACTCTAACTTCTAGAGCATCAATATCTGAAGCGTTAGTGTCAATAAGTGCAAGTTTAGTTTCTGGAATCAGAGTACTACCTTCTACCTTATCAACTTTATTAGCTACTAAATTACTAACATCACTAACTTTAGTATCTGCATAATCTTTAGCCTGTTTCAGAGTATTAGCTAGAGAACCTTCAGCATCAGCACTACCATTAATCTTAGCAATAGCTTGAGTATTAGTAGTAATTTTACCGTCTAATGCAGTATCAGCTGCTTCTCTTAAAGTCTTCTCTGCATCAACAGCAGCTGCAATTGCAGCATCTGCTTGAGTCTTATTGTAGTATGCAGACAGGTCAATAGCTCCACCCAGAGCATCCCATGCTGTACCAGTCCATGCCCAGTTAGTACCAGCTGGATGATTGTCATGAGCTTCCTCTACATTCCATACATCACCTGCTGCTGCATCACTAGGAAGTTCTGCATAAGTAGCTTTGGAGCCTTTGTATGAATATACAGAAGAAATTTTGCCCTCAAGGGTAGTAACTCTCTGTCCTAATACTCTACCTTGATTAGCTGACAATGCAGCAGTGGTAGAAGAAGAATTTAAGTTGTCAATAATCTCTACTGTCTGTGCAGCAGCAACGTCCATTTGTTTCCATCCGGAGTAATCTGCTTCCAGAATTTTATCTTTATCAACTAGCATATAAATTGCCTTATCAGCAGCAACGGCTACTAGCAATCCATTATATACGTAGATAGTATCGCCATCATACGGCCAAGTCTCTTTATTAATAAGTTCAGACTTATTATCTACTAAGATTCTTGGGTCTAAAGCACCTTGAAGTTTAACCTCAAAGTTGGCTGCAAATTGGAATGTACCTTTATTTCTTGCCATATGTCAAATTAGAATTTAGCGATTAAAGTTACTGAACCTCTAGTAGAACCATTGTAAGTGTAAACTGAATAAGTTACAGGTGTGGTTCCAATAGTAATCTCTTCTTCTGTCTTAGTCCAGTCACTAAGTCCTATAACTTCCATGTTACCTGATACTGTGTTCAACATTTGAAGTTGAGTGACAGCTCTTGGCAGCTTGAATACCTGTGGAAGAGTACCAGAAGGTTGTAATTCAAATCTAGGAGTAGTCATAGCTCCAGTAGAAGTATTCCAAGCAATAAGAGCTTGTTTAACCACAGGCGTACCAGAAGAAGCTGTACTTGTAGATGCATACCAAGGATATGTACCATTAAGTGTGATAGCTGAAGAGTTGACCGAACCAGCTGCAAGTGGAGTGCTATAATTGTTTCCTTTGTTATCTTTAGGTTGAGGTCCTTGCAAATAAGCTGCCTTATAAGTATAAGTAGTATTACCAAGTGTTACAGTAGTAGGCAGAGTTGTGTTAGATTCTTGTCCATTTACGAAGATAAATGAATTATCTGCATCTAAGTTACCAGACCTGTCTGCTTGTTTTGTTCCATTTAAGGTAATAGCTCCCTTATTAAGACTAGTGTTGAAGTTAGCAGCAGTAGGTGCAGCAGCTCCAACTTCTTGAGGAGTTGAATAACTCTTAAATGAGATGCTTGCAGTAGGAGCAGTAAATGTAGGATTAATAGTAGGGAACAGCAGTTCATCCCACATATAATCATATGTCTGTCCTTCCAGAGCACTTACCTTAGTTCCTTTAGCGATACCACCGACAGCATTAGGCATAGCTAAATCTTTGTCTTCAATAGCTGATGTATACTTACCGCTACCTACTTCAATCTCTGTTGTAGTGGTATCAGAGTAAGTAATGACCAGTTTGCTTTTATCAGAAGACAAGGCTACATTAGTAACGACTTTACCAGCAGCTAGAGCTCCTGTGTAAGCCTTACCATTCATAAGGATTTCATTGGTGTCTGTAGCAAAGTAAATCCCATCCTTGTGAGTAGTTTCAGCTACATAATTGGCTTTTAACCCTCTGTAAAATTTTAATTGTGCCATAAAATTTAATGATGTTATTTAATAAATATGTTAATAGGGAGCACAGTATTATCACTGAATCTTACCTCCCCGCCAGTTATTTCACCACTGGCATTCTTATACAAATCTACTCCAGTTGGAGTTATAGTTCCATATGTTTCCCAAGTTTCTCCATTCCAAGCATAGTTAGCACCGTCATTAATAACGTTGTAAATATCACCTACTTCTGGAGCAGAAGGTAAATACATACGAGTAGCTACAGACCCCTTATATCTAATAGCTGTAGAATCAGAAGATATAAGTATATCTCCATTACCGAGTACTGACTTACCATTAATCTTCTTAATGTTAACTCCACTAACAAGCTTATCTTGTTTAGTAGATAGTAAGTACTCCATAGTATCTTTCAATGTATTAATTGATTGTTGTATATGTGTTAAGTCAATAGATACATCTTCGGAACCGTCGTAACTAACTTCTCCTTCAGAATGCTTAACTGTTAAAGTTCCTACTGGATAACTCTCTGGTAAATCAGCGAGTCTGGTAGCTTTAGCAGTAGTTACTTCATTCCAAGTATAAGAAGTCAAGTCTGACATTAATGCAAGTGAATCAGTGTCTTCCCCTACTACAACGGCTGGTCTTGTATTAGTGTATATCTCCAGATAAGAATTAACATTACCAAGTTTAAACCCTCCGGAATTGTCAGATGATATTAAATTCTGAACACCGTCTCTACGATTAACCACAATTCCTTGACCTTCCTCTAATACTATATTACCATCAACCAAACTAACTTTATTGTCTAAGTCACTTTCAATATTAGATATAAGAGCATCAGTTTCTGATTTAGTATAATACAAGTCAGGGTCTAAACCTCCACCACCTTCAGAGGCATATTTAACTCCATTAAGGTAAATAGACTTAATATCCTTTATGAAGTAAATGGTATTAGGTTCCAAAGTCTGTAGTAAATACTCATCGTAAGTATCTACGGCTTTAATTCTTACTGGATATTCTGTACCTTCCCAACTAAATTTACAAACAACTCCTTTATCACCCTTAGTAATAACTATGTTAGAATCAGCATCAGTATCAACTACTAAGTCTGCCCTAACTCCAAAGTTTGAAGTCAATAAATCTACAGACCTATTAGTAATTGGATTATTAATCCTTAACTCTGATGCAATATTACCATTCTTAGTCTGGGTAATAATAGTATTAGTTATTTGTCCTTTAACTACAAAGTCTTCCAGAGACACTTCAAATCTATCTCCATTAGAAGCAGTAAGTATCAGCCATTCCTCATTCAGTGCATTACCGAATCCGTTATCTATATCCTCTTGTGTTATAAGATGTCTTTCAAACGAAACTATCTTAGTATCTTTATCAAGAAGGATTGATGATATTTCCTCACCACTTCCTCCTTTACCTATAACTCTAACCTTATTACCTTCTTCTTGAGTATCGAGTTCTACTATACCAGTTACCTGAGTAGCAATAGCATCTTTGATAGCTTTAGAAGAAGGAATAGAGTCTTCAACGTCTATTGAGTCCGACACCGTATATGGGCCATATGTTGTCCACAAATAGTCCAACTGGCTCATATTGGCGGGTCTATTAGGATACTGTTTCTTCATCACCTTCTACGTCAATCCAAGTTACTTCACCACCTATATCATCTGGAAGTTGTTCTTTAGGAACCTTTCCACTTACTAAATCTGCTTTAGACTTTAGTAGAATTTCAACTTCGGGCAAAGAAATGGCTCCAATCTGTGCTGGAGTGACTCTATGTGGATTGTTGAAATCTTTAAGGTGGCTATCAATATCACTTTGTAATTCACTAATAACAACATCCAAGGCTTTAGAATCATGTGTAATGTTATCGGAAGTACCTTTAACATACAGAGCATTTCCTTCTTTTACTAAGATGTTATCTTTAGCTGTATACAACCTAACGTCAGCAGAAAGCTTATCAGCGCCAGTTCCTAATGATAACACTTTCTCCAATTCTACTACCTTATCAGGAATAGAGTTATCAACTTCCCATTCTCTAATAAGAGTTCCAACTGGAATCCTAACTACTTGCTTATCACCAGTTAGAAGTTTAAATACTATAACTAGCTCTTCCGTATCTGGGTCGTACTTAGCATCCTCTACGATAGCTGACAAACCAATTTGATGTTGCCCTATAACATTATCGTTAACCTTAATAGTTAAGAGTCCGTCTAAATATTCAGTAGTTAGTTTATAGAATAGACCGTCATTCTTTATGGTAATTCCGTTACCACTATCAGTAGATACCTTAACATTACCAGATATTGTAGTTCCAGTAATCTGTCTATCAATATCTAATTCAATGCTTGGAGTATCTTCTAGTGTAACCCAGTTAAAGTGAATAGCATGATTCACTAATTCGTCTAGCTTGCGCAGAGAATCCATTACAGATGTAGAGTCTTTGAGGTAAGTAGTTTCAGTATCAGGAACATAAGCTCCGTCTTCTCCCAAACCTACTCCTTCTTGTGTCTTATCGAGTTCGGCTTGCACCTTATCAATATTACTCTGTAATCCCTCATCAGTGCTGTCTAGATTACCTAGATGCTCTCTAATTTTAGTAATTTCCTCTGCAATGTCCTTCAGACTGTTTAAGTCCTCTGGTACACTAGTATGGTCAACACTTCCCCAGATAGCATCGTCTGCTGTCTTTCTATCTTTAATTTCCTGCTCTAATCTAGTTATCAAGTCAGCTATAGTTTCATCACTCTTAGAAGTAATAAGTTTAGTAAACTCTAACTCATCGTTAGTCTCCTTTCTAGTGACCCAATATAGTGCTTGATTACCATCTCCGTCATTTTCAACTACCTTTAACAATCCCTTGTGTAAAATAGCATTCTCTTCAGGAGATGAATAAAATTCTTTCAGTTTCGCTTCAGTTTCGAAGATATAGTCAGCTTCTATAGGGAATGGACCACCTCTTCTAAAACTTGCTATAATTTCACTATATGCTCTCATACTTATTAAATGTTAGCTGGGTCAAACTTAAATGTTACCTCCAAGTTGAGAGTTACTAGAGACTCCTTGAACACATATATCTTATATATTTTACTATTTGACAATCCAGGAATTTCAAATGGGATATCGCTAATAATGTCAAACGATTCAAGACCAAACTGTTGAGAAGGCGTTGTCATTTGAACTAAGTCTGGATATTCCTTAGGCATTGCTACAAATATTTGCTTAAGCTCTTTAGGACTTGAGAAATTATATTTGTGTTTGATTTCTGATACTAAGTCACCAGAACTGTCAATGCTATTGTTCTCTGGGTCTGATTGAACTAGCTGAAGTAAGTAATCATAATTAACATTAGAGGCTGCATACCATTTAGGTAAGATTCCTACAAATATGTCATATGCTACTTTAGTAGTACAACTAGCTTCCAGATATGTACCATTAGGATAGAATACTTTAAACGTAAAAGTAGTTTCTTCGTTAATAGGTAAACTCTTTACAGTCAACTGTCCTAATTCGAAATCGTCCTTAGTATATGTTCCAATAAGCTCATCGTTCTGCCATAATTCAGCATAAGATATCACTCCAGTAGAACCTCTAACGAATAGTTCAACGTCTACTATAGAACCTAGTAAAGCATACGCAGGAGCTTTAACATCTACAGATTTACCGTAGAAGATTGCATCCATAACCTCTTGAAGATTCAATTTCTCTCCTGGGTCAGTTTCATCTTCAACGAAGCCTACAGTAGTCTGAACTGGTCCACTAGTAATCCATACTGGCTCTTCCACTATTGAAGCATCCAGCTGTCTCTTAGTTACTAATTCGTCATCTTCTACAGCATCTACTCCCTTCTGTGGGGCAGTAAACGGAACTGAACCATCACGAGGTACATAATGCTTACTATAGATTTCTTTAAGAGTTCCATGAGGGTCATACTGATTAATATGTTCCTCGATAGCTCCTCTAGCAGCGTCAATTACTAGTTGATTAATAATTGCATCAATTTGAGCTCTTGAATAAGTCTCTGCTCTAGAGTAAGTTTCAGTCTTCCTGAAATAGTTGTTTAGTCTCTGATTAAGTAACGTTACAAATCCGTGAGGGTCTGCATCAACTAAATGTTTAAACATTACATCATCTACATATTTCTTAGTAGATAGATGTCCATCAGCTACTGGAGTAACTCCTAACTGTGGTTTTAAAAATGCAGTAGTTCCGTCACGTCTAACGAAATTCTTGATTAAGTCATCAACTTGTTCTCTAGTATATAGCTCTACTTTCCTATAAATCTGGTCAGTAGTTACATATACTTTAAGTATTTCCTCTACGAGAGGAATTATGTTGTGTGGGTCTGTTTTAGCTAAATGACTGTCCATTAAAGCAGTCACGAATCTCTTGGTTGTTAAATGAAAGTCTGTCAACGGGTCAACACCTGTTTGAGGTGCTAAGAATGGTGTGGTTCCATCCTCTTTAACAAAACCCTCCAGTTTACTTTCTATAGTAGGAATTATATTATGTGGGTCTTCAGTAGCTAGGTGAGTATCCATTGAGGTCTTAACTGCCTCTAATGTCTTTAAATCTGCTGAAGTCTTATCATAGACATCATTAATGCCAGCAGCTCCAAGATTAATTCTAGCAATTTGTTTATCTGACTCACTCTCAAACTCCCCTAAGCGGTAATCTACTTTCAGAAATTGTGAAGTATCAATTTGTTCGTTAACAGGATTGATACATTCATTTCCAGAACCACCTGGTGTTAAAATAGAGTTATCTGCCATTTATTATTAAGATAAAATTGTTCTACAAATTCAGACCTATTAACTTCATTCTCTTCTAGCAATTCGATGAGACTTATCTCTTCGAGAATTAGTTGGTAGTCATATCTATGCCCCCGTTCTAAATACTTAAGCAGTTCTTTGTATTCACAAATCACCTTATCTTTGAGAGCATCCACAGCCTTGCTCTGGCCATTTGCTGTATTCTGATTTACACAAGCCATTACAACCTCCTATTTGTTCTATGATTCGTTCAGCTTCAGCTAACTGATTAGATTGAACCATATATTTGATTACATTAATAGCCATCCAGACTAAATCTCTCTTGTAGGATAATTCGGCCGCTACAGCATTCTTACTCCAACATTTACTGAAACCTCTGCTATTAAATATTTGCTGGCACAAAGATATATAACATTTCTTAAGAAAACAAATAGACACGTAATTATTATATGTCCTAGAAATTGTAGTATCTTCTATGTTCCTCTCTACTATCTCATCTACAGTTACGGTCGTAGATGTGCCATTAAAATACTTATAGATGTAGATGCCGTCCGAATAGTACACAGTGGCATACATAGTTACAGCTGAACCAGCCGTTTTACCCATCTCTCTATCAAACCAATCTTTAGTCGGCAGAACTATATGATATACATTAAACCACCCATCAAACCCTACTGGCATAGTTACTGACTTATTACCGTCATCATGTAAAGTGTAAACAGGAAGTTGTATTTCAGGCCCATCTGCCTTATTATGTTGTAAGACATCAATAGATACAGTGTCAGAGTACTTGAATCTGTTCTTGACGATAACTGAAGAAGATTCAGGCAAATAGCCATTCTCTCCTGTACCAGTATCGTCAAGTATGATTACCTTACAGCTATCGTTAGTGCAAACTTTAATTTTTAATTCCATTATACGTTCTTCACTTCGTTATTCTGCTGATTCCCATCGTACAATTGGGCTATCTCAATATCTGTTCTTTTGGTGTCATTGTCAGAAGTACTCTGCTTATAATCTCTATCAGCATTAGCCTTAATAATTCCAATCTCATAGTCATATTCAACCTTTTGTCTTTCAATAGCAATCTTAGCTTCATTAAGAGATGCAATCTTATTATTAAGCTGCTCTTTCTCTTGTTCCGCCTTTTGAAGTTGCTTCTGTAGCTCTTCGTTCTGTTGTTGCATCTGTGCAGTGTTCTGAGTTTCTTCTCTTCTCTTTTGAAATGCCTTAGACAATTTAGATTTGAGTTCAGTCATACTTCTGGCAGTCATGCACTCCATAGCTATGTCTGGGTCTAGTTGACCACTCTTGATGAACTCAATCATTAACTGTTGCATGTTCTGCATTTCCTCCATAATTCTACTACTAGCTATTACATGAATATCATAGTCAGTAAAAGTAAAATGTTCAGGGAGAGCAGTAAATACTTTCTGTAGTTTGTCACCTAGCACTAAAGTTCCAGTAAGTGGTTTATGTTTCCATACCTTCTTAGCACAATTAAGAGAATCAATCAGAATATCCTCTGCCAAAGTATCCATTTGTTGATAGTAAGATTTAGTAATGATATAAGAGTTTCTCATACCTGCCTTAACATTACTAACAGCATCCCTAGTTTCTATTCCATTTAATCTCTCTCTAAACACTCCAGTAATAGATGATGTCTGCTCTTCTAACATCTGCAACGCCATATTAAATGCCTGAATAGTATCAGCTTTTAACAAGTCATCGAATCCAGCAAAAGAAGTATTGTTATTAAATGCCCTACCTTCTTGTGAAGTATCAATAGGAGCCACACCAGTCTTCTTATATGCAATGAATTTCTGCAATCTTTCAGTCAAATCATCACCAAGAGCCATAGGTAGCATACTAAAGTCAATCCAGTCTCCACTAGTACCACTATTAGCAATTACATTGTCCCTAAAGAAAGTAATCAAATCATACTTGTCTTGAAGATGTGAACATGCGAGCACAAGTGAATATGGTTCGTTACTTCTGTTTACAAAGAACAAACCATTAACTGACAATCCACAGTGTGTAGGATTATCTTTAGTTCTAACTACATCAGGAGATTTACCAGTAAGAATGTAAATAGATTCTCCGATTTTAACTCCTTCATATCTATTCTCTACATAATCTTCTCCTTCTTTATCAACATCAATCCACTCAACTTCAAACACAGGTATTAACTTATAATTGTAAGTCTCATAGTAGTCGGTAGGGAATCCGGGTATTACTTCTTTACCTGCCTCGAGTCCGTCTGTAATAGGAGCTCCAGTAGCTTGATTGCTCATGGCGCGTACATATATATAACTACTATCGTAATATCCCTCGAACATCTCCTCCAATTCATTGATGCTACTTGCATCTAATTGAGGACCATATTTATTAAGGATTTGTTGCTTAGTTAACCAACGTCTAATAACTACTCTGTAGCTATCTCTGACATATACAGATTCTGGATTTCTATCAACGAATACATTACGTGGGTCTAATATCTCTATTTCTATATTAGTTCTCTTCCTACTAGGATGAACCTGGTAAAAGCTCATACCAGTTACTAGTAAATCAAGTAACAGGTTCTTTAACTTAGTAAGTAAGTTAATATCTCTAGATTGAATTATATACTCAACAACATTCTGTGCAGCTATTTCATATTCACTAACAAAGCTGTTATTAATCTCTTCTACTAACTTGTTAAGTTGGGCTTCTACGGCTTTATCAGTTACTTCTTGTCCTCCTAAGAATGCTAATATCTGATTATTAAGGTGTTGTTGTAAGTATTGATATACTTCCTTATTAATTTGTAATTCCTTATCTCTAGATATCTTAGATATAGTTTCTTTATCCTTGCATGACACTTTAGGCAGTAATGGAGTACCTAGGTATTCTCCAAGTAAAGCATCAACATGCTTCCTGATAAGAGGAGTAAATTCTATAGAAGTAGGATTACCTATTCCAAAATTCTCTTCTAGATACCTATATTGTTCGGCATCTCTATATCCATTATAATAATTATATGCTTTCTGTAATTTGTACTTAGGAAATACTAATTCTGATACTGCCTTATCAATATGCTCCATTAAGTACTCATCACTCCTGTTCTGTGCACTCATTACAACTCTCTAATCCGTTATATTGTTTATATCCTAGGAAATAATGTGTGTCGCCTAATCTTCTATCTCTTAATTCCTGTCTAAGAAATTTAAGATATGCTACTTCACCACCCTCAAACGATATAATAAGTGGCTTGTCTATATTATTCATGCCAAGTGTTAACTTATAACCTCTATGTGTCCCCTCGGCAGTTTGTAGCTCTTCTAGCTTTAATTTAGCCACATATTCTTTATGATAAATCTGTTTGAATAAATCTCTGATTGCTACTTCTAATTCTTGTAGGGTCATCGTATTGTGTAGGCCATAAATTAAACTTAGGTACTATCTGTTGTTTCTCTGGAATAACTCCTTTATGTCTAATTCCTCTTTCGTCAACCCAATAACCGAAAGGTCTTAGTTTGTTATTAGGACTGTCCATTTCTTTAGGAACTACCCCCATTAATTCCTCGTCTCCTAGTTCGCACATACCCCATGCAGCTATAATATCAAACTTACGTTTATTCTCATAACTGTATTTAATTGCTTCTTCTAGAATTTCTTCAAACCATATATTATGACAATAATCTTCTATATGTTGAGCTATTAAATCTAGTTGATGCCTAATTACTACTTCAGTAGCAGGAGCTCCGAATTGTTTACTACGACCTCCTTGTATGTCAGATTGAGTAGCTCTAGGTCTTCTCATCAAATGTCTATTCTCTTTATGTTTCTCTCTAAAGAATTGCAGAGTAGACATTCTAGTAGATTCAAGAACAGCCTGACAATCGTAATACTGCAATATCTTAAGACATGTCATATGTGCTTCACGTAAAGTCTTAGGTCTGTCCCTATAATAGCACACTATTTTAGGTTCATCTAACCCATAAGCTCTCTTTTTAACTACTACACAGAAATCAGAAGGGTCTTGAGTCTTATCAGAAGTGTCTTCACCACCCATATCAATACCGTCAATACCAGCAACGTATAAATTTCTAGGCACAGCTCCATGCTCTCCTTTAATCGGATGTTCAAGTATCTTAACTTTACCTTTGGGGTTACTAACAAATCTTACACTATCAATTGCTTCCTCTGTGTGCTGGTTGTTAGTAAAATTATACTCTAACTGACCTACATCAATATGTGGTCCCAGTTTATGTAATTTAATATTAGCAAGTTGCTCACTTAACAATACAGTATTAAACTGGTTATCTCCTTCTAGAGCCAAAGCATCATCAGGAGTAAAACAGAACTCTGCACATGCAATTAAATGCTCCTTCGGGTTAGCTAGTAGAGCTTCTCTTTGGTCTAAATAGAACTTCTTAGCCTTCGCAGTATTAGTAACTCCTCTATCGTCTACATATCCATTTGCTGCTACGAATGTATAGGCAGGTATGAAGAATGAGGTAAAAGCATAAGACCCGTCTTTAGTATGGTTATGTTTATAAGGTAAGAAATTATATCCAGCTGGATTATAAAACATCTTACTAAGTCCGTCAAGTGCAGGTCCCTGGTCTCCACCTGTTCCCCACACAAATCTAGTTCCAAACTTATTACCTAGAATTTCTACAAGAGCTGTACTCTGTAAGTAAGTCTTTACTAGGATTGGGTTAGAACCAGATTCTTCAAAGAACAATCTATCCACACGGTCTCCACGGAGTTTACGAGGAACATCTACTACGAAGCCAATAATGTCTGACATGAATCCAAATTCTTCTCTGTCTTTAGTAAGAAGAGAAGCTCTCTTATGCATATCAGAATTATACTTCTGTCTTAGATGTCTCATGCCGCCTTCTGTATCAGCATTTAAATATTCAAGCTGTTCCCAGCATTTACGAAGCACGTCACTAACGAATTTCTCGGTAAATGCTACATATACTGTATGTGAACCTCTAACAGTTGTATATAACCTAACTCCTAAAGATGCTGCAATTTCACTAAACACTTTGTTATCGTATAGGCTTTTTATCCTATACTTCTTATAGTTTCCTATAAGGTCAGCGCACATATTCATTCTTTTATAGAATGTTCCGCACTCGTGGGAGGATTATTACTCTCATTAACGTTCACCTCCTGCGCGTTACGGTGGTCAGCGATGAGCTGACTTACCTCGGTATTAACATAGTAACTAAACTTATTAAACTTTCTTGATAAATAGAAATTAGCATCATTATATAGATAATGATATAGTTTACTCACTTCGCTTTTAGATGAAGTAGATATCTTATACATATCATCACGTTTAAGATAATTAATATTTACATTAATATCATTCTTAGAAAGAACCTTCTGTATATCAGACAACATAGTAATTGTTTTACTACATATATCAAACTTATATCTAACTCTGTCAGCTTTACCCTTCTCTGTAGCTAACCATCCAGTAATACACCCATCTCCATCAAAATAACCTCTGATGAAATGTTTCACAAGGTCCTCAGGAATGCTTGGAATTTTGAGTTCTGCTACGCTTTTATTATATCCTATCCCTAAGTCTACTAAGGCATTACATAATTTGGAACTAGTAATGTCAACTCCAAATGATGCATGGGCATTTACTTTCATACCGTTTCTTCCAGTTACAATATGTGGTGCTACGGTAAACGTTCTAGCGTCTGGACTTATACTATCTTTAAATAAGTACACTATTTCAGAATCTCCAGACTGCAAATGAACTCTTAAGGTTTTGCGTTTCTCATCAATACTGCCATCAGCGGCATAAAATCCAAGCAGATAAGCTTGTAGTTCAGTTTCGATTGTATCGAAGAATGTATGTCTTATTCTTCTGTTAGATATATGATTGTTGTATAAGGGATAGTTATCCTCAATAAATTTTAATTGTTCCTTCTTAGTCATAATATTAAATTTAATAAGTGATTAATCACGTTAGTCTTCACCGATTTTGCGGAATTTATAGTCGGCTTTAGTTTATTGTGTCAACCGACTCCACGAGCTTTAAGGGCGCACACATCCTTCTTCAACTTCTCACACATTTCTATGTAATGGAAGTACTCATACTGCTTACTAAAGAATGAAGGGAATGTAGTTTCACGACCAGCACCAGCTTGAGACACATCAGTATTTTTCAACCTATAATAATTAAGGAAGAAGTAATTATCACCTGTGATTCTATACCCATGTGATTCATATCCTCGATTACATCTTCTAACCTCTTCGTCCCAAAAGTCATTATACTTCTTTGTTCCCTCCGGATAAGCACAGTATTTACCGTTTCTTAGTTTAATCTGTCTAGCTTCAGTGAACCACTCTGGATTAAAATCCAATCCTCTTTCTTCATCCACTGGTCGATATCCAGTCAGCTCATAAGATAGAGTAGGGTCGAAATGCTTAATCTCAGTATCTAATGATACATCCCATTCAACATTAGATGTTTTAATTGAATTGTCCTCTATGACAGGATTTATATGTTGAACAGCTTCTATTAACTCTGGCTCTACTCTCTGTATTAACTCTTGAACTGTTTCTGGAATTTCGACTTTCTTCTTAGGTCTGCCACGTCCAGCCATAATTAATCTAAATGTCCTTTCTTACCTTCACCTCTGATACCAGTCTCTTCCTCTTGCTCTTTCTTGTACATATACTCAAGAGTTTTAAGTTCTTCTATAACCTTAGAAACTGATTGCATTTCTTTCATTACATCAGCCACTTTCCAAACAGGTCTATTAGTAACTGGGTCTCTTTCGGATAAATCTATGGTGTCAAAGTAATCAGTAATTCTATCGACTACACTTTGAGCAGACTTAATGAGTTTAAGTGCTCTAGATTCGTTTTGAATATCTCTGTACTTCCTACATGCGGCTCTGAAGATTGGGTCTGCCCATTCCTCTTCACTTAAATTAGCATCCTGAAGACATGATTGATGTCTTTCTTGCTCTGTATAATCAGAGTATGGAGATGCCCAATCTAACATTAGCCATATGTAAACAAGCTCTCTATAAGCTCTTGATTTGCAAACTCCCGTAGGGTCTTCTTTGGTCTTATTCCTTTCATTAGTCCATAGAGCTGCGAACTCCTTAATAAGAAGAACCTCTGGCTCATTCACAATCACCGAATTAGTACCATTATCAAATAGGAATACTTTCATATTTATTTGCTTTTATAAGGCTTACCAGCTAGTGCTTTCCTCTGAAACCCATTAAATTTCATTTCTCTAGTACTATCTGCCGAGCCTGGTCCGCCTTTAATGTGTTTAATAGCATCACCGCTAGCTTTACTAGGAATACTCCATTTATTGCTAACAGTTCCACCCATATTCTTCTTAATTCTCTTCTTAGCCATTCCTCCGCACTTGAACGAAGTAATAGTGCCACCTCTTAACTTTTTACCTATATTACTACCTCTAGTTGCACCTGCTCCGCTAGCACCTCTGCCGTTGGCCTGGTCTTTCATATCAACTTTCATTTTGTCTTTTAAAGGTAGTCCTTTGTAATCTGCTTTGGACATCTTCTTATAAGGGAGCTTCTTATTACTAACATTATATACTCCCTTACTGGTGTGTACAGTATCAGTCTTATTAACTGCTATTTTATCACCATTCTCGCTCTTCTTAATGCGTCTCTTGGCTTTACCTCCACATTTATCTTTGAATACATCCATAGCTTTACTGCCTTCAGCCATTGCTTTCCTTCTACACTTAACACATCCTCCAGCCATGAATCTCTCTACCTCATAACCTTCTGGACACTTACCTTGTAGTCTGCTAATGTAGTTAATTTTGGCTCCCATCTTAGCCATGATAGTTTGATTATTCTCCATACTCTTGTATTGTTTATAGATTTCATTAATTTCCCTCTCTGAGAGTTTGAATATAGTATCCTCAAACTCCTGCTGAGACTTAGGCTTAAATAACTTAATAAGGTAGGCAGAGAACAACTCTTGGTCGTCCTGCCCACCTTGTTGAAACTTAGTTGCCATTATAGTTTAATTAAGTCTTTAGTATTAAAGATAGCTTCTTGTAGCTCTCCTCTTGTAGAGAACCATCTACATCTAATACCCTTGAAATATTCATCTTTCTTCTCATCCTTAGATGGTCTAAACGTCATCGTCTCTTTCTTAACTACAATCATCTGAGGTTTATATGGGATGTCTTGTCTTAATGTTACTACATCTCCTGGTTGATAAAACACTTTCTCTTCCATTATTCTATATTCTTAAATCGTTCTTTTAAACCTTCATTAATAACCACTTGTACTTGCTGTTCAGCTACAACTTCAAATCCTTGTCTGAAGAACGGAACAGGTACTCCAGAAGAACGTCTATAATATATATCGTCTCCCGGTTTAATAAACTTACACAAAGGACTTACTTCTATAACGTTAGCTACAACTGAAAGTTGATACTCTGTATCTTTCTCTCCAGTGTCTGGATTCTTAAATGCTCCGTCATATTCTGGTATAATAAGTCCGCCTTTAGTCACTTCTATCTTTTGATACGGATTCTTAGCATAAGGTCTAACTAATACGTATGAATTAATAGGCATAATTTCCATACTATTCATCTTCTCTGTTACTTCCTCCGCTTTCTCCAATTCATCTTTAATGTTCTTATTAAGTGCTTTAGTGTAAGTATCTACTGCTTTATTATGTGCTTCCACAGCAGCTTCTTTCTTTAAATCTTTAAATCCATCTGCACCGGCAAAGCTTAATCCTTTACCCCCAAACATTACATCCATTGTTCCGTTATTACTCATAATTTAAATCATTTACCATTTACATGCTGGACATGAAGACTTAATATCTCTAACTTTAGCATTAAGTCTACACCCGCATCCACGTTTATAACCATCTTTACGTTCTGTTGATATATCTCCTGTTTTAGGGTTCAGCCACAGTTTACTACTGCATACATACCCTATAAATGAATCCTTCATAATAGGACACTTCTTACATATTCTAATACGAGCCCTAGCCATTTCTTCGTTATTACCTAGTAACTCATTTAAGTGTCCATTTACAATATTAGTAATTCCCATAGATTTCTAATGAGCTTTAATTATACTTTACTTTTAATATCTCAAATCCCAGTTTGAAAGATACTCTATGATTATGAACTAGCTCATTAGAACTCTATAGGCTTTCTCTTCTCCTTGATTTCCTCAAGTATACACTGCTTCTTCCAATGCTTACACATACGTTCTACATCATCTTTAAGGTAATCTAACTCATGTTCTGTAACGTTACCATTATGGTCATAATGTATAAGCAATAACTTCTTAATAACAAAATCAGGATTTAATTTCTGAAGCATCCATGCATAGGTAGATAGTTGTAAAGTATAATGTACTTTATTACAGTCCATTAAATTATTCATAGGATACTTCATCATTTGACTCTTCTTAGTCCTGGTATCAAAGTAAGATTTCTCGTCAATACTTTTATTAGTCTTGTAGTCAACAATGTAAATGTCATTTCCGTCCTTAATAAGTAAGTCAATTTGACCTGCCAACCTAAACTTATTGTCGTCCGACCTTCTATATATCATATATTCAGGGAAGACTCCTCTTTCTATGCTTAGTAGGTCTAAGTTATTCTTCTCTAAAGATTCATTAGTATTAACTTCAAAAGTTCCGCCTAAACCGTAACTTCTCATTTGGCATGAACTCTTACCTAAGTATTGATGTTCCAAATCACTATGAATCTTTGTACCTCTTTCCTTGGAATCGGCATTAGTTTTAGACCACTCATCCAGTATATCCTGTTGTGCAGAATTAAACTCCGTCTCATTTAAATCATACATGTCTAAGAAGTACTTCTTATCAAAACGTTTAGTTTCTAATAGTCTCTTCTTCTCCATGGCAAACTGTTCAGCACTTAATAGCTTCTGTAATGCTTTGTACTGCGACCAGAAATCACTGTCGAACTTTTGACAGAACTCATGTATCATTGTTGTTACTGAAGTGTATATAGTATTGTCAATTTCACTCCAATACATATGGGAAGAATCGTTGTAACATATTTCCTTGTTCCTCTTGTCTACTTTCATAATCCATTTTAAATTTCTTCCTAATTGAGTTATAATCTAGTAATGTAGATAAAGGCTGAATGCATGGAGCAATAACAGAATCGTAGTATCCTAAATAGTATTCCTTGTCGTTAGGATAGATAATTACTACTAACCCTATTGGTCCATCAATACCTACTATCGGGTACATCGCAGCAGATTTTGCCCCAGAGTCCTCTAATAAAGCTACTAAATTAGGGAACGTTCTACGATAGTTCTCAATAGTATCCATTCTGATGAATTGATTGTCATTAATCCTTTCAAGCTCATCACCATAGTTAATATACTCCAACTCTTTCCATATCTTAATAGTTGCCTTAGTTTCATACCCTCTTCTCTTCTCTGTAAGAGCTGTTAAATAGCGATATGATAAACCATGTGTACTTTGTAAGGTATTATGGTAATTCAATAACAAGACATTCGACGCATCCTTATCTTCCATAAGAATATGCTCTATGTGCCCGTTAACTTGTGGAGTAATCATCTCTGTATATTTCTCAGCTAATACCTTCTCCGTAACAGCTGCCTGTCTATAATCTTCTAAAATAGCTTTAGTGTGTGAAGAGAAATGAAGCTCTACCATCAAGAATGCAAGCATTATAATGACTATCGTCTTAACACCAGAACTCCAACTGTCAATCCACCTGTACACCTCTTTTAGTTTGCCCAATAACATTAATCTACTGATTTAAAGGTTAGAGATTGATAATAGTTTAGTTTCTTTATTACTTATTTACATTGACACCTTAAATCATTAATTCATCTGATTTGTTTGATAATGTGCAAATTTAGCAATACCTTTGTGAATAAAAAAGTGATTTAACATGTAATTTAATTATGGAATTTAACGCAGAGGAATTATCAAGAATTAATGAGGCTCTGAAAGAGTTACTCGATGATGCGGACCTAGAAGAGGTTCCTATGTTTAGATGTGGTAACAAGTTAGTAAGGAAAGATAAAAGTGGAAGCAAGATTCATATTAAGAAGAAGAATCGCGGCAAATTTACGGCATCAGCTAAGAAAGCTGGACAGAGTGTTCAAGAACATGCTAGGTCTGTACTTAACAATCCTAATGCGACTCCGTTACAGAAGAAGAGAGCTAATTTTGCACGGAATGCGGCGTCTTGGTCTAAGAAGTAAACATGAAGAAAGAAGAAAGATTGCAACAGCAATGTGACGTATGTGGGAGGTTGCTAGACAAGAATATAAGCAACTTCAGAAAGTATTCACGCAAGACAAACGGCTTAAACTTTCACACTACATGTAGGGATTGTGAAGACCGAATCAAATTGAATACCGAATGGAAAGATGGGAAGCTCTTATGCCACATATGTGGAGAATATAAAGAGCCTAGTGAGTTTACTTATGCAGGGGCTAACAAATACACTTTACGTCAGAATAAGGAGTGTAGGTGCAATTTCTGGATTAGACATGACTTATGAATTAGGAGAAGGTCGAATCTATACGAATGTTAGCATTGACCAGATAATGCCCTCAAAAGGTTATACTATAGATAATATACAATTAGTATGTATGGCAGTTAATCAACTTAAGTCAGATTTAGATATGGATACTATTTTAATTCTGTGTTCTGCAATAGTTGATAATGCCGCTAAATGGAAGCATTAACTATGAAATTTAAGTACGACAAATCTAAAGGATTGCTATTCTTTATCAATCCGTTACTTCCGGTAAAAGGATATTCATTTATGAATATTTGTGCTATTATGTTTACTAGAAGTGAGGATTATATAAAGAGAATGACTCAAGCTACAGTTACACATGAGAAGACTCACACAAAACAGATGTTAGAAATGGGAATAGTATTCTTCTATTTATGGTATGTAATAGAGTGGTTTATTAAATTACTAGCTAGTGGCAATGCTCACACTGCCTATAGAAACATATCATTTGAAAGAGAAGCTAGATACGCGGCTGAACATCCAGAATATAAGAGGAAGACTTTCAGCTACGGTTGGCTTAAATGGATATTATGAGAATCTCAACTAAAGGAAGAGGGATTATTAGGGCACAGCAAGGAACAGTAGCAAGACCTAATCCCAAGGAGAATAAAGACAATCCAGACAGAGTTAATGTTCAACAACAAGGATTTAGAGGAGCTAATGTGAACATGAAAGATGCAAATGGTAACTATTATATTGACCCCAACAGGCAATTAAAAGGTACAGATATTCAGGAGATGAGAACTAAGGGAGCTAAAATACCTTCAGGGTTTAATACCCTTAGTGATGACGAGATAGCTAAACTGCATAATACCTTCGCTAATGCTAACAACAAAAGAAGTAATACTATGCTAATAGCTAAGAGAGGTGTGCAAATTAAACGTAGAATTATTAAATAATAACAATCATGGCTTTAATTCAAAATGAAGACAACAAATGCCCTACCACTAAACAAGTGAATGATGCACTCAAGTCTATGGGGGGGGTTCAGACCCTAGTTTTAACAACACAAGATTTGATTTATCCAGGTAGAAGTAGTAATATAGAGGTTAACAGTGCCGACAATGCAGTAATGGAGATTGTGAAGTCTAATATGACAGACATGGTCCCATTTCAGTTACTGTATTATGGAGTATCTAATAGTATGCCAACATGTATTAGTGTGACAATAGTCGGAATTCCAATAGCTAATTTGTTCACATTATACGTAAATGTAAGTCAAGGTGGTTTACAGCACTTTAGCCTTAACAAAGGCTCCAATCAAAAGTGGATTGCTTCTACACTTAGTAATTCTTAACATTTAAGAATTAAAGTACATTAATCGCAGTATGAGAAATTTTATATTTGACGTCTGGGTTTGGTCTAAAGCCAAACACTCCAGACTACTTAAGCAAATAAGGGTAAAGGCACTATCGTTTCCTTCAGACATGTTCTGTTTGAACGAAGCTGCTAAAGATGCAGATGTATCACCCTACATGAAATCAGATGAATTTGAAGTAACAATTGGCAATTTAAGAGAATACCAAGACTAATTATGGAGAAGACTAACGAATTAGTAACAGCAGCAGAAGCTAGAGCGGAAGGCTTAAGCTTAGACGGAGTTGCGAATAATAGATGCATAACTAAACAGCAATTTGTAGATAATCTTCCCAGGGGGGGGTATTGCTGACGCTATAGATTTATTAAACGGTTCACTAGGCGGCAGCACCCTAATATTCTTTAATAACACTACTACAGACACTACAATGGGTATATCAATCATTAGTATGTATGGTCAAAGCACATCGGCTACACCAGATATTCCTGCTTCATCTATGGTGGTATACCCTATAGCAGGTGCTATAAGAAATGTAGCTTTGTTTGGCAATAGTGTGATTGGAAGTAATACTTACGTAGCATTTATATTAAATAATGCAAAGAATATGAATTACTATTCTGGTCATGAAACAGATAGACTTATCATAGGAACTAATCAGAATTTGCCAGTACAGGGTATACTTGCCGTTATGTGTATAAACAATACATAGCAAGTATTTAAAATGACAAATAAAATTGCAACAGAACAATATTTAATTAATTTAGCTGGTGGAGGTACAAATACTCCAACCAAGTGTGCCACTAGAGATAGAGTAGAGTTCTTCGGACTTGAAACTAACGATAATTACGCTAATAATCAGTTAGTTAAGGAAGAGGATATACAGTTGTCAACATTCCAGTATGACTTCAATATACATGTTTCAATAACTAACTCTGGGCTTACGTCTAAATCCTATGACTTTGTAGCAGATGTTTACATAGATGGAGTTCCAGACGGGTTTATAACAATTCCTAGGTCTGGAACTCTAGACTATCAAGGGGCAATTTTCTTTGACAGAAACTTCCACTTTAATTTACCAACTGATTTAACTAATGTCTCTAAATTATTGTTCACTGGATATTTCAGTACATACAGGGTGACTGTAGATGCAGATAGTGTAACAAATAACGCAGTATGCCAATCTGGGGTAACTACTGAAATACCAATAAATCAGGCATATATAGGAGGTGACACAGCTAATATTTCTATAAATGTAATTATATAATGAAGTTTGTAACATTCTTAAAGCAAGTATTCACATCCCACTCTGGCATATCATCTAAGAGACTCTGCGGAGTAGTAGGGTGGTTTGTCTGCTTGGGAGTGTTAATATACTGTGCAATAAACGTAATTCAAGCCCCATTAATGATAGACACAGTCCTGTTGTGTTGTATGGGATTGCTTGGCATAGATTCAGTAACAGGAATATGGAAGAGATTCACCAATAACGATAAATCGAATAAATAATGAAAGTAATACCTAAACTACAACAAGGAAACACCATAGAGTCCGATAATACTAAAGTAGTTAGGCCAGAAATTCATGAACCTATTAAAGCTAAACCTAAACAGTATTCCATTGTAGATTTAGGTGGAGAACCTTCTAATGATACCAGGTCAGCTGCTGAAAGAAATAGAGACTATTGGCATCCTATTAAAGGAGCTAAAGCCAGATTCAGGGCTTCTATGTCCAATGAGACTAATCCTCTAGTTGGAATAGAAAGAACTATACTTCCTTCAGCAGCTGGTGCTGCATTAGTAACAACTCCAGCCGCTGTTGTAGGAGGAGCTTTAGGTAATATGACTGTGGATAAGCTTACCGGGGGCTGGGGTAATTGGTTAGAAGATAAGACTGGCATTCCGTCTGAAATTGGAGTTTATACTAATCCAGGAGCTTGGTATGGTGGTGCTAAAGGATATAAGATTGGAAAGGACAAGTTAATAACTAAATCAATTAAAGGTGACGCTGACTTAGCTTGGAATCCTATTAACAAAAACCATTGGATATTTAATAAGGAAGCAAGGACTCCTTCTAATATAGCAATGGCAACAGCTAACAGAATTACTCCGTTTTTATCTAAGGTGGAGAAGTTACCACTAAAAGTAGCTGCTTATAAAGCTGCAAAGAGAACTAACGGTAATGCATCAGTAAGTTTGCAAGATATAAAAACAATGCCGGCAGACTACACAGGTTCTTCAATACTAGGTGGAGGAAATTTAGAAGGCAGGAATCTATTAGCTAAATATATATTTGATGAGAATCCAGTAGTTAAAAGAATGTTCTTTAATAAAGCTACTAGTAATATCAAACCTATTAGCCGTAATGAAGCAAGGAGAGGATTTAGTCATGGGGATAGATATGAGCAGCTTTATCCTGGGATATATAACAGAAGATACGAAATGAGTGCAGTAGTACCCTCTGGTAGGCCATTGAAATTTCAAGAAGCTTCTGAATTTACAGAATACGCAGGAAAGAATCCGATTGGTAAAATTATTGGTAAGGAAGCTGAACCAGTAATGCGTATGGGAGATAAAGAGTTCATGACCTTTAGGCAGCCAGGAACTGATTATATAGGTCCTATTGATGACGTTGCCGGACACTTGGTTAAGTTTCAAATGAACAAAGGTAAATTAAGACAGACTTCTCAAGATATGTGGAAATTTAATCCTGCTGACTATGCTAAGAGGTGGAATGATTCTCCTAATACTGCTAACCAAGTTAGGCTTATTAAACAAGCTGCATTAATGGATAAAGTAGGTCGTCCTTTCATATTGCAGCAATCTAATCCTATATGGATTGAAGGTAAGTCTGTTAGAAATCCGGAATTGGTAACTATGGCACATGGTGGAAGATTTGATTTTAAGAAGTCCCCTCTGTTAAAGAAACAAGAAGAGATTAACGGTAAAAGGGACATGCGTAAGAAGTTCATCAAATCAAGTCGTCCAACCTATAAGAAGCGAATCAAGAAAGCTCAACAAGGAATGAGATTTGTTAGTTATAATCCAGTAAGTAATCCTACAATAGATTACACTGATATTACTAATCCTATTAATCCATTTAGTGAGTATAATTATGATACAACTTACGATAAACCAGAGGCTTTAGTAGTACCAGTAAGAGATACTAATGAACCTGATGTAGTAGCTAATAATCCTACAGTAGAGCCAGTAATTAATAAGCCAGTAGCTAGTAAACCTGTTACCAATAAACCTGTTACTGCCAACTCAACTTGGAAGAGTCCATATACTAACAGAAAGCAATGGTCTACAGAACTTATTAATGCCTATAAGAAGGCAGGTATTACTAATGATAATGCAATTAGAATGTTATTAGCACAAGACGCATTAGAATCTAGTTGGGGTAAGTCTGCACAAGGTAAGTACAACTTTGGCAATTTAACTACTGGTAGTTCATGGAAAGGTGATTATGTAACTGGTAATGATAAGAATGCTAAAGGTGAAGCTATTAGGCAGAAGTTTAGGTCTTATAATTCTATGGATGAGTATGCAGCAGACAAGATACAATTCTTAAAGAGACTATATGACTTTGATGAGAATGATGATATTAATAAGTTTATAGCTAAGCTTACTGGTTCTAATAAAGGTAAGAGAAGATATGCAGAAGCTAAGGAGTATGCCAATTCATTAAGAGGCGTGTATAATAGTTTCAAAGCAGGTGGTATTATTAAATACCAAGAACCTGCACAACCTATTAATAGACGTGATGCAATTAGAGACTACAGACCTGATATTCCGAATAGAATTAGAAAGGCTACTCCAGCTGAACATATTCAGTCCATGATAAACATATATGGGCAATCCGAACAGCCTACAGTAACCTCTGATGCTAAAAGTCCTTGGCAGCATCAACAAGCACATGAAGCAGCTAGTAAAGGATATGATGATTATATGCAAGCAAAGAAGTATGAAGAAGGTTTGCATAATTTAAATGGAATCCTTACCTTTACAGACTATGCTACACTAGCAACAGGGTTAGGTAGTTTACTTAGTAAAGGTGCATCTATGGCAGGTAGATATGCAAGTAAACAAATGGCTAAACGCGCAGTTGGTAAGGAGTTTAAAAGGCAATCTAAGCATTTAGCTACTCCTAATAATATGCTACCTAACAACGTAGGTTGGGGACCTAGGCAATCCATACATGTAGTACATGATACTGATGCTCCTACTAAGTTAACATTATACAGTCCAGAAAGGTGGGATGCTATTCATGAAGGTGCTCCTGAAGTTGGTATATGGTATCAAGGTAAATTAGGCAATCCAAGAACAGCAGCTAATCATTCTATACCAGGTAAAGCAGAGAAAGCAGCTAAGGCTAGAGAGAGATTTGCCAAGAGACCTTACAGAGTAGAAGGTGACTTAGAGTTAGAGAGACCAATAGTTACTGTAGGTGATGTGCCCAACAGAGCAGCATTAGAACGAGCAGCTGATAAGATGAATGCAGATGGAGTAATCTTTAATAATGTATATGATAATGGATATTCTAATAACCAAGTAATCTTTAGTCTTAGAGATGATTTGAAGAATGGTAGAGTGTTTAAGAAAGGAGCTAAGCCATTAGAGAAGAGCCAGTTCATTGATACAGGAACTTCTATGAATGGTGATTTAGACATTAATAAGAACATACAGAATTTCGTGGAATATCTACTAAATCCTGAAACGCAACAGAGAATCGCTAGTATAGATGCAGAACTAGGGACTAAGTATGGCGAAGCAGCTAAGAGATTTGTCGATAGATATAACAATGGAAACTTAACTGTACTTCCCAGAAATAAGAGAGATGTAGGTTTGGATAATGATATAATAAAGTTCTCTAGGTCTGTCCCTAGTGAGGAAATACTAACTACTAAAGACTTCGATAGAATTGCCTTTGAGATACTTAGGGACGATTTTGCTCATGTACCGGGTCATGAAGCTAAGCATGGAATAGAAACTGTGCAAGCAGCATTATTAAAAGATATGACTCCAACTGAGTATCATCAGTACGCTAAGACTGGAGGACCTAGGCTACAAGCTCTAATGAAGGACAATATAGTATCAGAAGATGAGTTTGTTAAACGGATAATGAAAGAACATCCAGAGTATAACGAAGTAAGTGTTAGAAATAAATATAAATATCTAACCATTCCTTCAGAGTTTAACTCCCAATTGCATCCCTTAATAGAGTTTGAACAAAGAGCAGGTAAGTCTGGAGTTCCCAACTTCAAGAGTGTTGATGAGATTGATAGACTTATTAATAATAATCCTTATGTGGGGACTAGTGAGAATAATGGGCTTAGAAATCTTAGACTTCTATTTAATTATATAATTAAGGATAAGAATGAATTTATGAGAAGATTTAATAAGTATGGATTTGGGGTAGTTCCTGCAACTACTATTATTAACAATTATGATAATGAGTAACACATTTGTACCATGGTGGGGTGATAAAGAGGTAGTTACTGAATATGTAGCTCCTGGAATTAGATATATAAGAGATGCCAAGACAGGTGAGCTTTTGGCATTTATAGAGGGAGAGGAAGATGATGATATGCTAGATGAACAACCTAGTAACAATACTTAACATTCTTACATTAGTTTAATTGGCTAATAATCAATAACTTTACATATAGATATACAACTGATAATAATTAAATGGATTAATATGGATAATAAATGGACTAAAGTGCAGGAACATCCCGTTTTAGAATGTGGAGTAATGACTAAAGAAGACGGGCAAGTAAAAGTTACAGCACTATTTAAAAGTAACAACAGTACTATAATGGTGTACAATAAAGAAGATAATTATGTCTTTATGGGAACAGAAGGAGGGATGAACTGGCATCCTATCCATTCTGTCCCAATGGAAATAATTCAACAATTATGCTGAATGTTCTTCTCGAAGTTGTTGCCTTCTAATATATCAACTTCATCAGCTTTGAGTTGCTCATAATCAGCATAGTATATAACGCCTATGTAATTTGATGCTTCTATAATATCTTTGTCATCACGTTCGTGGTCTTCTAGCCTTTGAGGAATATTGGTATCTTTACCACAATAAATTAATCTAGTAGTAGTTTCATCCTTATAGAAGTAAACATAAAGCATACCAAACTCCTCTACTGGTTTAAAAGTAGCAGGTAATGTAAATACAGAGAAATTATACTCTTTAAGTGATTTACCAAATAATCGGAGTGGAATTGTTACTAATGGCATAATCTTATAAATTTAATGGTTAAACATATCACAAATATACAGATTATTATTAATATAGCAAGTAGATAATTAATCTTAACATGATGTATTAGTCTTGTATGATTAACATCAAATCTAAATATAATAATGAGTAAAATAGTAACAGAAGGTAAACTAAACGAAATGACTGGTATGTCAATAGATTACGGGAAGGGGGGGGGTATTGTCCTCACTACCAAACCATAATCAGTCTCTGGGGTGACGTAGTTGCGTCTAGTAACTACCAACCAAACCAGTTAGTTAAAGAAGAAGATATAGTTGTAAATAAAGACTTATTCCTTATTAATACTGAGACAGGTAGTTTATACTTTGCTGGCGGTGGTACCTATGCTCAAATTTCAGCTATAGACGGCCATGAGGATTTTATATACATAGCTGGAGGAGGTGAAGCAATTGGAGCATTGTCTATGCTTGGAGGATTGTATGTAGTTAATCAGTCTACCAAACAGTGGGAATTAAAATACAAAGATACTGTAAGAGCTTATGGTTATGCTCACTTGGCTAGGTTCTCTACTGGCTGGGTATTTTATAAGGGAGCAGGAGGAGACGGTAAGAACTATGTTATTATAGTGTATGATAATGGCACTACAAAGGAGTTAAGCGTCGTAAGTAACGTCTACAGCATATCAACTGGGCCTTATGATTACTGCTGTGTTGGAGTATCATATCAGGGAGGGGCTAGGATATATACCTTCTTGGCTACGTCTGCGCCAAACTCTCTTACTTATCATACTCCGGGAATGTTTACACCAGAAGTAGTAATACAGGGAGCTTATCAGCAACCTAGAGGTGTAGTATATTGCACTACTAGTAACTACACATACTATAGTGGTAGTCCTGGTGGTACTAGTTGGAACCCTGCCACTATCAAACCACAATTATCAGCTATAACTAAAGGTTTGTATGCAAACAATGAATTTATGCTTATAGGAGGTAATATGAAGAGTGTGTCTACAGATGGGGGTAATAATTGGACTACATCTACACTAGGTGAATATACTCTTACTGATTTAATATATGTAGATTCAAATTGGTATGCAATTGGTTCGAATGGAACTAAAAGACTCCTATTGCAGAATACAGCTTCTACATTTGACCAAAGTAATAAAATACTTGACTTGCCTGACTATTCTAGACAAGTAATTAAAATTAACATGTAATAGGTTAATAAAATAAGAGCCCGAACTTAGTTTAATTACTAGGCTCGGGCTTTATTGTTTTAGTGTTAATTCCTTCCATGTCTCTCTAACATCTCTAAGTGACAATTATAGAACTTTAGAAATTCAGGTTCTTCTACTTGGTAATACCATTCTATCATCTTATCAATAGCATGGCAGGCGTCTTCATTGTCTATATGCTCTTTACATTCTGGCTTAACAAGTCCATTGCATTGTTCCTTTAATGGACAGTTATGGTCTTTACTTACCCAACACTGCTTCTTATCTGCATCCTTACTATAGTATTGATTTAATTGTTCATTAGTCATATAGCTGTTGTGTCTATTGAGAATGTTACATACCACCAATATAAATCATCTGCATTATCTATCCCAACTTCCAGTAGCTGTGACCAATTTACTCCTTTATATTTCCTTAAGTTTTTAAGCACATTTAGAACATCTTCCATAGAATTAATAATACATCCTTCAGCCCCATTTGTTCCATTGCTAAGTAGCCCACTGTGGTTATCAAATTCTCATCTGGGCATTTTCCTAGTATATGTCCTCCACGCAATACGTATCTATTATCCCAATGAACCCACATAGGCTCTCCTGTTTTATATTCCAGCTTTGGTACGTTTAATTTATTCTCCATAATTCACTTACTATTATATTAACATTAAGCATCTTCCCATTCTTCTTCTAATGTATTATATAGTTTAATAAAATCTTCGCCTTTATATTCGCATACACACTCGTTGTCTTTATTAAAGATAGTAAGCATGTGCATATCCTTAGATTGTCCATTGTCTATATAAGAATACATCCCGTGTACCAATACGTATTCGGGATACTTCTCATTCCAGTTATTTACAAGTTCTTTCATCACTAAGTGTTATTCCATTACTAGCATAAGATATAAATGTACCTGTGTCATATGGTCTCCAGCCACTATCATCTCTACGTATAGTAGTTGTCTGTCCTATGTTGAATTGTGGAACTTCTACTATATTATCAAGAACTCTAAATAAGTCCTCTATTGATAAGTTTGGAAGTATCTGATGTAAATTCTCTAATGTCCTTCTAACATCAATCATAATAATATATTTTAGCAAATTGTATATCACCTATGCTAATATTAGGTAGCAACATCTTGTACAGTTCTGTAGATTCAAATGTATCTTCATATTCCCTAGGAACTAATAATGTGTCTACATGATGTCCTCTAGCTTGTCTAGCTAAAACCTTACATTCAACATTAAAATCCTTAGGCTCTAACATTATAGCATTATGAAGTCCAGAATAGGATTTACCACTAAATATTATCATTTCTCTTGAAGTAAAATTCTCATCTCTTCCTTCCAATCCTTATACCACTGTTCATTAATAAGGTCTTCTGCTTCAATGAGTTCCATTAAATCTTTAGTACCATTATGAATTTGGCTGCATAAATACTGTGCTAATTGATTCTTTAAATTGTCCATAATTATTCTTTAGTTTTAACATAGAGTTGGCAATGGCAAGTTCCTTCTTCCATTTCCTTAAACTCTTTACACATACATACTGTATCTTCATCTCTTACTAAGGAGCATGGGCAATATTTCTTGCCATACTTCTCTTTATTCCTTTTAAGTCCTGCTAGGACTGTTTCCTTTACTTCTTTATTATCGGTTACTTTAATCATTGCGCTGACGCTGTATACAGTTCTATGTTTAGGTCTATTTCCCCACCAGTAAATCTAAATACTCTACCAGAATTATTCATTTTGACCCACCTTCCAGATGAAGGGAATGTTACTCCTTCTGCCCAATTCTCAGATTGAGAATCTACTGCTAATGTAATTTGAGACACTTGCCTAAGCATCATATATCCCTCAAAGCGTATCCAAACAGGTGTATTATATGGGTCTTGGTTAGGAAGTGCTAGTTTCTCTAAGTAATATTTAAGAGGATTTGCCAGAGTTTTAGTATATGTTTGTTCTCCCTGCTCTAATCTTGGAGTAATTGTAAAGTAAGTAGTATTATCAGAATACTTAAATGGTTCTCCATCTACTGAACTCTGATTAACAAATGAGAAACGTACTCTAAATCGCTGTATATTATTAATTGGCATATCCTCCCAACCATAATGAAGGATTACATTTGGAGCAGTTATAGCTGCCTCTATACCTTCTAACTCCACTAACTGATTATCGGTATAACTAAATCCACTTTTAATCTGACATCCTAATTCAAGTGCCCTGGCTTTAGTACAGCACTTGTTATCAATTACCGAGAGAGTCCCCCCCCCATAGTCTTAGCTTCTAATTCTGTTGCTATTTTACTCATGGTTCTTGTATCGTTCTGTAATATTAATTAAATCCTTGTTGTCATGCAGTAACTCTAAGAAAGCCTTGTCTACTGCTATATCAAATGCAGCATTAGTAATGATTGGTTCTTTATGCACTCTCTCAATCTCTTCTCTAATCATTTGTTCGGATAATTGAGTGTATAATCGTTTGTTATAGTCATTATACCAAGGCTCATTGAATGTTACTATTATGTCTTTACCTCTCATAAATATATTGTCTTTAGTAATCCAGGTAGGCAATACTTCCAGCCTGGATATATGTATGCATTCCTATACAATGCTTCTTCTACTAACTCTACTTCTTGTGTTATCATTGAAGTTTCTCTAAGTTCTTTACTATCGTGAATAGCTCATCTGGTTCGAATGATGTGATATCATTAATAACATCAACCATATACTCTTTAACTTCATCTAGAGTCATTATTTTAAATTCATCCTTAGATAGACCTTTAGTTTTGATAAATTTACTAAATATGTCTACAATCTGGACTAAGTTGTGCTTATCTTGTAAATAGAACTCACCCTTCTCTGGATGAGATGCTAATTTAAATATATCTGCATTGTCTGTAATTACTTGTTCATATTCCTCATCACTAAGAAGATTCATTAATGCTACAGCTTTATCGTATAGCAATTTAACTTCCTTCTCTTCATACTGCTTATTAATTCTATCAATATGTCTCATTATTAGCGAATGTTATTATAAATGCAAGATAGTTGCATTAAATATTCAATACCAGCTCCATTAGCTAGTCCGTCTTGCAATTTATTTAATAATTCTAATTTCACATCTGTTGTTTTATTGTCTAACTTCACCCAGTTAGTTGCCTTTGATTCATTACATCCTAAATCAGTATTTACTGGACATTCTGACAAACTAGTCTTTAATATTTTTACTTCATCTACTTCTTTACTTGTTAAGTCTTTAACTTCTTTAGCCATTGTTATAAATTTTAGTTATTGTTAATAATTCTGAATTAATTTCGCAAATATATTACTATTTAATTTGACAATACAAAATTAGTTATATATTTCAATATTACCAAATGGTAATATAATTATTAATATATATTATATATTGCCAACTCAAATTCACAGTTAATATTAAGTATATTGCCAACTCGGAACTTCATGACGCGCTGTGGCAATCTGCGCCCCTGCGGGGCTTGCTTGCAATTAGTAAGATGAATAGAAATTAATATATATTGCCAACTCACAAGTACGGGTGCTCAAAATCACACCCCTCCCACTCCCGGGGTGGGTTGTCATATTATATATTGCCAACTCGGATGCTAGGTGAATATTGCAAGATTTGTGTATATTGCGGATACGACAGTCGTGTTACCCTTCACACCCCTCACCCATGTTTGGAGAAAATCAAAAGATTTATATCATTTGGTTTTGCTTTATAATATTCATTTTAAAATTATTAGAACTATGCTTACTTATCTTTCAAACGGTTATGTTTTAGTTAATGCTACACGTTGTATAATCACACGTGAAGAATGTGAAGAAATTAAAGCAAATCTAATTTAAAAGCTAATCAGAACGAGCAAATAAGCTCGTTCTATATTGTTTCACTAATAAATTATTAAACTATGAATTTAGCAGAATTACAAGAAGTTAACAAGAAGTTACCGAAAGCAAGCAAAAACGAAATTGCGGCGGCTTTAAACCGTTTGGGTGTGAATCCTGATTCTATCAAGGTAGGCGACAAATTGAAGTTTCCCGCTGAAATTAACGAATTTAACGGAACAATCACAAAGGGCGTTGTAAATGGCAATACGTTCTTTCAAGTTGCCGTAGAGGTTAACGGAACGGCAAGAAACGTGTCTATCAATTCTTTGTTCCGGTCTTTCAATGACAGGGAGAACAACAAGCGTATTACACCGGTTGACATTCTCCCAGAGGCGGACAAAGGCAAATGTATTTTCAATATGTTTGAAAATAAGACAATAGCGGAATGTCTTGCAGATTTACAAGGTACAGAGGTAACCGCAAAGGCGATAGAAACGTTTGAAAGCGTCTCTAGAGACGGCAGCCAAATGAACGTCAATGTTATTGCTTACTGCAAAGAATAACAAAGTACTTCTTATTGAAAGGCACATTTAGAAAGTCTATTTGTGTCTTTCTTTTTATCATGCTTATTCAGATATATTTGTTAGTATGTAGTTAGCCGAATAGTGAAATGAAAGCGAAGAAATCAAAACTAAGAACTGTATTTGGACGTAATCGGAACGATGCAATTCATGCAAATAATGGTATAAGATATAAACTGACAAATCCTCTATTTGAGGAAGCAGTAGGCTATTATTTGCTTGAACAAATCTCCACTTGGAGTGGGACAAGATATAAAGTACTAAAGTACGTAGTTCAGACCGTTTGAATGTATAAAATGAATATTATTAAGAGTATGTAGGTCTGTGATAGATATACATACTCACCTTTTATTCGAGTTGACAATAATAATATATATTTATGGACTACATAGAAGACGATTTCACAGATGCTCTAATTGATGCAGTTTGTGGGAAATTACCAAGTACTTGGTACACTTTAATAGGAGAGAACTTTGACCCAGACGAAGAGACAATAGTCAAGGAAGCTGACAATAAGAAGGACATTGAAGATGCATTTAATGAAAGCAAAGACGACTTTGATTCATTATATGTAGTACTTAATGATGAATCTTATGTAGCATATTCCAAAGGCTCTAAACTTATCTGGAAGTAAATAACAATTAAAACCTCATGGTGTACAGGTTAACCATGCGCACATTTATGGTATTCGAATACATTCACCCAAGCGGAATTAAACTACGTCCGGCTAGACCTTTAACTAACAGCATATTATGCATTTACAATCCAATCGGCAATGAGTGGATGCATTTGTGTAAAGAGGACATACATGGACATTTAGAGCTGTTAACATACTTCAGTAATGGTGCTACTATGTATCAAGTGATTGAAGGTCTTAAGAAGGTAGTAGAGTATTGGGGAGATGACTATCTCGTAGGTCGTAGAGACTTTTACAAAGAGATTATAGACATCTATTCCTCACACCGATAACATCACAGGGTTTAGCTCTTCTAAGTAGTTGCAAATGCTTGGAATCCTTTACGTGCAAAATGGACATAATGCATGTATTGCCCAAATTAAGACGTTCCTGTTTCACGCGTTAAAGCAGGAGTCTACATATTTCATAATTTTAGACACCTGTTTCTTACGTATAGAAGTATGTTAGATAGGTTACTAACACTGTGCGCAGAGTTAGCAAGCTGTTGATTAAAGAGAGAAGCATTCGGCATGAGAAACCGACTGTACGTAAGTTTCAGGTATCAATCACTAAAACCTCACACTGAATAGGTAAAGTGTATATAATTATGGATAGAACATATATTTTACATCGCATCTATACATCAGAGAATAGTGCCAAGCATCGCAACACGCAGCTTTCTGAAATGTATCCTGATGTTGCTGGCACTAAAGAGGCTGTAGAGAAGGCGCTAAATAGACGAATTGAAGATGCCAAAGCTAAAGGATTTACTGTAGAGGAAATCTCATCAGAAGATGTTCATAAAGGACATTATTTTGATAGAGTTATAAAAATACAACAACCTCTTGGTGGACCTGCAATCTATGGAATTTCATCTGTTTGGACAGTTTATTAATATTATTTGCAGCTATGGATACTAAATATAATGATTATCACAAAGTTGACAATAGATATACCACAGCTATAGGAATGAGCTCGTGGAGATTCTTTAATATTGGCAAATATAAGAATCAGAAAGTGAAAGATGTCTGTTACTTCAATCCATTCTATGTAGCATGGTGTCTGGAGAGCTGGCAGGGATTTAGTCTTACTAGCTACGAACGTTCCAATTACATGAAAGGATTAGAACGTCAGTTAGAGAAAGACCCTGAAGACCAAGAACTCATCTTAAAGGTGAGTAAATGCAAAACCATTGTATGATTACTTTTACAGAAATGATATAGTCATCCACCATAATGGGTACGCCCGGAGACTAATGCAGAGTATCTTCCTTTAATACTGGAGAGATGTCTTATCGTGAGATAAGGCAAAGGAGTGTGGCACAGGAAGGTGGATTCCTTTACTTGTAATAATATTTTTGTTCGTTTTATTACAGCATATCCTCCCGTGACGGGAGTGGCATCATGACTAAGCCTTTACGTGGCGATGCTATAAGTAAGTCAATAGACTGAAACTAATTAGTTCTTTATTAACGTTTCACTAAAACCTCGTGAGTGTATAGGTAACTCATTAGATTAATTATGAAGACATTAAAATCATCTCTCAAGTTCAGTGTAGTAGAAATCACACCGAAAGATGCAGAAGTACTATTGTCAAAGTATTTGCACAATCGGCCTATTTCTAGAGACAATATCAACAAGTATGCTATTCAAATGTCTGAAGGTAAATGGCATTTGAACGGTGAGGCAATCATTATAAATGATAAAGGTCTTACTGATAACGGCTATCATCGTCTAGCAGCGTGCATACAGGCAGGTGTTCCATTTCAAACTGTGCTCATAGAAGGTGTTAAACACGAAACTTGGACTACCATAGATACTGGTAAAACAAGAAGTGCAGGTGATGTGTTTGGAATCATGGGCATTACTAATCCTACCCAGAAAGCTTCCATTGTGGCTAAATATTACGCTTTGACCAAGGGCTTGAAAGGTTTGGCTGATGCTGGCGCTCTTCACAGACTTAGAGGGACTGGTCTGACTCGTCAAGATTTGTTGAACATGTACAGAAAGCATGAAACTACCTTTGATGAGGTTACAGGACTTGCACTCAAGTACAAGAAGTACACTAAAGGATTACTCCATGCATCTATGATTGGTGGTGTAACAGCTTATCTTGTTCTTGATAAGAAGCATAAATTAGATACTCTTGACGACTTCTGGAACAAAGTATCTACAAGCACACTTCCGTTGTATACGAGTGGTCGTAATCGTTTGCTGTCTGTGCGTGGTCAGGACAAACAAAAGGTTGTGACTGACCTGTGGAATAAATATATCTCTTCTAAAGAGAACATCCGCGTTAATATCACGTCTGCAATAATCTTTAAGTAACCAAAGGAGTGTGAGATTTCCATATTTTAAAACCTGGCAGTGAGTAGGTTAACTGCCAACTTATCTATGACTAATGAATTAGCAGAGGAATACAGAGAGCTTAAACGTAACTTAATACCCATATTGTTACAGACATGTGGTAAAGAGCGTTTATGTGATGCTGTAGACAAATGGTTATTAGTAAAATCCGGTATCAAAGTAATATCTAAATCATGGTATGAAGGTGGATTGCCTGGTAAAGAGTATGTGGTAATTAAGGATACTTCAGTACTTGCCAGCTATCCCTCTAAAGGTGCTAATTATGAACATCGTCTTGCGAGGTATAGAGCCTACACTAAGGCATTTAACCATGTAAGAGAAGAAGGAATACCTTTGGCTCCTATACAGGTTGATAAATTTACCAAAGTACTTGTCAATGGAGTAACACTATGCCTTATCGGAACTTTTGAAGGTAAATCAGAGAATGACTTTATCAAAGAGATATCTGGTAAGGTTTACGTAAAGGCAGGTACTGATTCGGTAGATGTTATTAATCTACAAACTAGAAGAACTAAAAGATATAAAGTTCAGTACACATGAAACTATACTTTAACTATACACAGAACTTCATCCTTGCAGATTGTGAGGGTGAGGTTATTGATATGAGAACTGGCCAGCCTTCTGATGCCAAACTACAATCTCGTCTTAATAGCTACAAAGATGAAACTACATCTAAGTGGATTCCTATTAAGGACTTAGGAGATTTGTATGATATGTCAGATAGTGATGTGACAGTTTCTGGCAGCTTAATCACGATGTCCATTGACGGACATAAGGTTACAGCTAGACATAAGGTGTCAGCAGGAGTCAATTATGTACAACTGACTGGACACTTCCCTCGCTACTTCTGGAAAGGATTTGCTAACTTATTAACTAAGTAACAATGTTATCGCAGATACAATTTAGGAAACAGAGAATACCATGTACTCTCAATCATCAATCTATTACTTCTCGTGAAGGTAAATTGCTTCTTGGGTTTGGAACTAACCAGCCCATGATGCAGCAAGCCGAAAGACAAATCGCCAAATATCAAGTTCCCTACAGCTGGCGATTTTACATATGTAGCCGGAGCCATAGGTATTGTTGCGGCCATAGGAGTCTGGTTCTTACCAGACTAATCAAATAATTAATAAATCAAACTCTTTAAATTTAGAAGGAAATGAAGAAATTACAAGAACGCCTGAAAGCTGGTATTGATTTCAATCCAAAGAAAGACCCATGCTATGATTCTATCGTAGAAGAAGCTGAAACTATTCTTGGGCATGTGCTCGATGCCGCTGAAGGCAAAGAAGTTCCTTACAAGAACTTCATTGTTCGTGGCGGTTATGACGAAAGGAAAGACCGTGAAATCGTCATTGTTCGTGGTGACGGTGAAGACTTGCTCGTTATGGAAGTTAAAGACGAATCTATTCGTGTTCAACCTCATGAACGTCATGCTGTCACTCTGAATGAGGATGACGAAGCTTCTGCCCGTGAAATCTTTGACATTCTTATGAAAATGAGAGACCAAAGACAAGGCTCTACATTTAAAGTCGAAGAAGGCAAAAAAGCTTTGTTTGAGTTTCTGGAGGATATATCTAAGGCTATCGGTGCTGATGTTGAAGGTGTTGAAACGCCAGAAGAGCTATTAAAAGCTCTCAAGGCTAGAGAAGAAGGCAATGAAGGAGCCATAGAAGATTTGATGCGTGAACAACGCATTCATCTTACTATGCACATGCTTGACTGTTCCCATGAGAAGGCAGAGAAGATTGTAAAGAACTTTGAAGAAGCTGTGAAGCGTTAATAATGCCAAGAGAGGATTAGTTTAATGGTAGAAGGTTAGTTGCGAACTGGCGGAGGGAGTTCGAATCTCCCATCCTCTCCAATCATTTTAAAGTTTTGTATAGTTTAGGCTTGCCCCAGTCATGTTGTGAAACACACTTGGGCTTTTAATTAATAAGTGTATGAATCAGAATGCAGTTAATTCTTTAAGGAATGCCAAGAGGCATATTCTTATTAGCGATGTTGATAAGTTCAATAGCCATTTATTGTATTACATATTAAATGTTATATATGGAACGCATGACCATATTAAATTGAATACAGTACGTGAAAGACTTGAACGTGAGCTTAAATGGTCATTGGACGAGCATATTCCTGATGAGGATGTAATTAGAGAATGGCTTGACAATGATTACCCTCTTATATGCATAACAGAATTATCGTTTGACAGTTGTATTAAACTTGCCAACGATTTCCCAGATTATGAAATTGTAGTTTATAGTTGGATGAAACATGAAGGAAACTTACCATTTTAAATGGAACAAATAGCTTATAAGCTGCCAAGTCCATAATGGGTACGCCACTTAATGTGGCACAGGAGGATACTGGCTGCTATATTCATTATTTTAAATGAGACTCCTGGCATGAGAGTATAATCATGCCACTTATGGGCCATACATGGAATTGATTCATGATGACTGGGTAGTAAGACGTGTAGAGTTCGTACCAACTCTTTAATAATGATACGGCAATTTAAGTGGAAACACTACTTACAGAATGGCAGCCTAAGCTGCTGGCTTAATTAGTGGACGTCATTGATTAAGTCGGGTTAATTGGAGAGACCTAGAAACAGAAGAGGTGTGGGAAGAAGCATATAGGGCAGCCCACTTAACTTGAAAGCCAAAGGTTAGTAAAGCTGAAATCTCCACTACCTATCTATGGGTTACAAATAGAAACGTTCTCCAACGTAAATGGAGTGGTGGAGCGACCGTTCGGTCAAGCCCAGTTTGGTAGTTTGTGAACAACTAAGTCGTAGCCCTACGAGGGAGACGTAATTGGTGAATTAACACTCGGCTTCTTAGTAAAACTACCTACATGCTGAACTCAACAGCTGATGTAATAAAATAGAGACACACGTAA